>Ga0209070_100040_pt1 | contig 228306 bp, 178 predicted proteins | sample SynthPrep_5_END__FD_187205 | JGI IMG/M metagenome (GOLD analysis project Ga0209070, IMG submission 187205) | Synthetic microbial communities from Ohio, USA - SynthPrep_5_END_DS10_MetaG (SPAdes) (version 2) | ecosystem: Engineered > Bioreactor > Aerobic > Activated sludge | place: USA: Ohio... | reverse complement strand
GACGCCAGCCAACCCGGACTAACAATGCCACCCCTGCGTCGCTGCGCTCCGACTGCCTGTCCGAATGAGCGTGGAACAGGTGTCCGGATCAGCGTGGGCTGAGTGTCCGAATGGCGTGGAATCCGCAGCGATAGGCCAGGTTCAGATGCACCTCCTCGCACAACCGCCGCTCGGAACGGGCCGTAGCAGTAACCACCCACCAGCATGCGCACCACCAATTCCAGGTCAATCTGACGGGCGTCCGATGGGGCTTTAGAAATCGGCCAGGTGGGCGCGCAGGTCGTTGAGATCCAGGCGCTGGTCAATGCTGCGCAAGAGGTGTTGGGGCGGGACGTGCTCTTCCAGATTGAACGAGTAGAACAGCCGCTGCTGTCCTACCGGTAACTGCCCCGTCATGCTGCCTACCCCCATGCTTGCTGACGGCGTGATTTTGACGACGACACGGGGCGACAGCCATTTTTTCAACAGAATCGGCCAGAAGCGGTCATTGACCAGTCGTAGTAATAGATCGACTGCACTACGATTGTGTCAAACAACTAAGGCTGCTCAGGGAGCGGCAGGCCAGAAAAGCATGCATATTTCTAAATTGACGCTGGTCAACTACCGAAACTTTAAGAATACGACCCTTCAGTTTCACAAGGGCGTGAACACCATCATCGGCGAGAATGGCTCAGGTAAGTCGAACATACTGCGAGCGATCCGCCTTCTTCTAGACGACACAATGGTGCGCGCGGCTTACCGCTTGGATGAATCGGATTTCAGCCGCTCACTCGGTCAATGGCAGGGCCATTGGATCATCATCAGCATGGAATTCGAGGAGATCAGCACCGACGAATCAGTGCAGGCACTGTTCCTACACGGCACTGCCACGCTGGAAGATACGCCACTTCGCAAGGCGACTTATAACCTGATTTTCCGGCCCAAGAAAGAAATCCGGTTGAAGCTGGCTGACCTTGATCTTTTTGACGCTGACCAGCTCGCAGAGATCCGCGACACGATTACGATCGACGACTACGAAACGATTTTCACGGGGCGGAGCTGGGCTGACTTTAGCGATCCCGATGTGTACAAGGCCTTCGTTGGCGACTTCGATCTGTGTTGCTTCAACTCGGAGACGGAATTCCCGGACATCGGATCGAAGGTGCCCGGATTCCTCTCCGTTACCAAAGAGGTATCGCTGACTTTCATTCAAGCACTGCGTGACGTTGTTGCCGAGTTTCATAACAACCGTACCAACCCTTTGCTTACCCTGCTCAAGAGCAAAAGTGGGGAGATCAACCCCGCCACGATGCAACCGATTACTGAGTTGGTTCGCGAACTCAATACATCTATCGAGGATCTGGATGATGTGCAGTCGGTTCGCAACCATATTCGCGAGACCATCAAGGACGCTGCGGGCGAAACCTACTCGCCGGCGTCACTTTCGATCAAATCTGATTTGCCCGAGGATGCCGATAAGCTTTTCCAGTCTCTACGGCTTTTCGTGGGCGAATCAGAAGAAGGGTACGAGGGTGCCATTCATGAATTGAGCCTGGGAGGGGCCAACCTCATCTACCTGACGCTCAAGCTTCTGGAGTTCAAGTACCAGCGCGAAAAACTGGCCATGGCCAACTTCCTACTAATCGAGGAGCCGGAAGCGCACATCCATACCCACATCCAAAAAACCCTGTTCGACCGTATCGCATATAGCGATGCGCAGATCATTTACACCACCCATTCCACTCACATCTCCGAAGTGAGCAATGTCAGTAACGTCAACATTCTGGGACGTCACGGCTCCTTCTGTGAGGCCTACCAGCCAGCTGCAGGCCTTGAGCCCGTCCAGGTCACCAGCATCCAGCGTTATCTTGATGCGGTACGTAGCAATCTACTCTTCGCCAAGAGTGTGATTCTCGTCGAAGGTGATGTGGAAGAAATCCTGATACCGATACTCGTCAAGCAGGTGCTGGGATTAAGCGTTGATGAACTGGGCATTAGCGTCATTAACATCCGCAGTACGGGCTTCAAAAATGTTGCAGTCCTGTTCCACGACCTGCGCATCCGAAAGCGGTGCGCTATCGTCACCGACCTCGATCAGGCCTTTTTCGACATCACACCACTACCCACCGATGCCCCTCCTACGGTAGCGAAAAAAGCCAAAGCGGCCGGTTCGCAGAAGTCAGGCTTGGAGCGAAAAGCTGATCTGGATGGGTTCATTACCGGCAACCCTTGGCTTGCGGCCTTCTACGCCAAACATACCTTCGAGGTCGACTTTGTCTCTGCCGGCAACCATGAGGCAGTTGTTCAGACTGTCCCGAAAGTCTACACGGACGATGCAACGATCAAGCAAGCCAAGGCGGAGCTCCAATCCGGAGAGTTAGGGCAAATGGGAAGCCGAACGCTGACGATGGCCAAGCAAGAGGGCAAGGGATGGTTCGCCATATTGCTTGCCGAGTATCTCACCACTCAGATTCAGATCCCTGCCTACATCTTGCAAGCTATTCATTTTGCACACGGCCCCTTCTCCCACTCCCTGATTGGCAGAATCCTCCAGCATCGCGCCGAATGCCTGTTCAGTTCCTGGCCTTCGTTCGCTACCCAGAAGAAGGATTTCCTGCTTGAGGTAGAGCGCTTTCAGCGAAACGAGATCAACCTGCAGGCCCTCAAAACAGCAGCCTTACTCATGATACCGGGGGACGCCATCAATGACTTTCTAGCGGAGATGACGTGATGTTCACCTGGGATCCCCAAGATCTTAATAGTGAGCAATCAGCGGCCGTCGTAGAGCCCTCGAGTGTTTTCCTGATTGCATGCCCTGGCAGCGGCAAGACGCGAACCCTGACCTACAAAATTGCCTACGAGCTGTCTCGACGCACTGACAAGCGGATCGTTGTAGCCATTACCTACACTCATCGCGCTGCCGATGAGATCCAAGAGCGTATCGAGGACCTAGGGATCGACACCTCCGGGCTATGGATCGGCACGATCCATGCTTTCTGCCTGGAGTGGATCATCAAGCCCTACGGCATTTACAGCCCCGCGCTCGCCCACGGCTACCGCGTCATCGACACACATGATCGCGAACTCCTGCTGGGAAGACTTTGCGAGCCATATCGAGGTGTCACCCACTGGGATTGCGATTACTACGTTACCGAAGCGGGGTATCACCTTGGCTGTCCTGACACTCGAAAGCACGACGCAATACACAAGGTGCTAGCGGAGTACTTTAAAGAACTTACAGCGAGTCGACAGATCGACTTCGAGCAGATTCTGTGGCATGCCCATACCCTGATGCGAGATCAGGTGCACATCGCAGTTCTGCTCTCTCGAGTGTTTTCCCATGTTCTCGTGGATGAGTATCAGGACACCAAAAAGATCCAGTACAGCCTTGTGACGTCCATACTTCGCGCAGGCCGTGGGCAGACTAAGGCGTTCATCGTTGGCGACCCGAACCAAGCTATCTACGGCTCACTTGGTGGGTACGCGATGCCAGTGGCAGATTTTCGCGCCCAGGCTGGGATTCCGATTAAGGAAATGGCACTCAGCCGTAACTATCGATCCAGCGAGCGAATCATTAGCTACTTCTCGAATTTCAACGTGCATGCGACAAGTATCAAAAGCGCGGGCAAACATGCCGCGTTTCCCAGCCTGGTGACCTACAACCAGGAAGTAGCACATAGCGATGTGCATGACGAGCTGGTCAGATTGATTCAGTTGAGTCTCGCCGCCGGCAATTCACCCGAAAATATCTGCGTCCTAGGACCATGGTGGATTCTGCTGGCCTCGACAACTCGCAAGCTGGTGACGATGCTACCTGACCAGCAATTCGATGGTCCGGGCCTAGTTCCTTTTAGCAACGACCCTGATAACTTCTGGTTCAAGGTCTCCAAGATCTTGCTGACAGAGTCCTCTCCGAATCTGCTCGCTCGACGAATGCGCTGGGCAAATGACGTGATCAAAGACCTCGACGATTTCGGCGTCGACACCACACGACTGACGCCACGCATGCTGTTGCGGGAGTGCAACGCACTCGAAATCGATGAATCGGATGGACTCCGTTACCTGAACCAGGCCTTCACCGACCTATTCGAGCGTCTCAACATCCCCCAAGAAAGCTTTCTTCCACTCCCGTCACTCCGGGAGGCTTTCTTCAGAAGCTCGGCAGCGAGAATTGAGAGGTTGCAGAGCGCTGGGGCGAGCTACATCAATCAAGTGTCATTCTTCAAGAAAGTGTTCCGTGAGCGGACCGGCATAACGGTTTCCACCATCCATGGGGTCAAGGGGGCCGAGTTCGACGTTGTCATCGCCTTTGGCCTGTTGGAAGGCATGGTGCCGCACTTCAATGAAGCGAATGGGCACGTTGCCGCGAGCAAGCTCCTCTATGTATTGAGCTCACGTGCTCGCAAACATCTTCACTTGATCTCAGAGACGGGACGACCGCGAGGACGGTATGGGGTCTATTCCCCGACCGAGTCACTCGCGGCTTGCCACTTCATCTACGACTCGAACTAGGATCACTAGTCGACTTGGCCTCTAAGGGGGTCGACTGCGTTACCGTGAGAGACCTACATCCGCTTCTGGCCATCTTTTGCCTGATGCAACTGACCGCTGCGGGTCGCTCCCTGCCAGTCAGGGCACATGAAGCGTTCCGATCAGATTCGATGCAAATGACTGGTCAGGTCGAGTGCAAATGGGTGGGCAAGTCGGTGCAATTATCCAGGCAGATAAGGCTTCATACCATGTTGACGAGAAGCCGCCTCTCCCCGCGGACATTTCAGGAGCAATACCATGACGATGGCCCATGAGCGCACCCGTAGCGTTGTTCAAACACGGGACTTCCTACAGGAGCTGGCTAGGGACACGAGCCTTCCTGAAAACGTACGGTACCAAGCAAATAATCTACTTCGGCATTACCCGACAGCAGAAGCCGTCTGGTTGGCTGGCCGAGTGGAAGAGCGATCCAAGCAAGAGCTTTCCCTATTGGCCGACAAGCATGGACCTCTACATCCGGTGTTAGTCAGCTGGCTGTTAAATGATCCGATGTTTTCTGATAACGGAACTAGCTGAGTCAGACCAAATGGGGGGCACTAGTACATTGCTTTACGTTGACCATGGTGAGCTTGTGAGGGCAAGCGGCGATCACCAGTCCATCAAACGTGATGAAGCTCTCTTTTTTTGACAAGAATTAAGATTTTTCGTGCATTTAGTAATTCGTGGAATTCGTCGAAGATCACCAGCCCGACGCCTTCCAGTGCCGGGTCGTCCTGCAGGCGGCGCGCAAGGATGCCCTCGGTGACCACCTCGATGCGGGTGTTCGGCCCGACCTTGCTGTCCAGGCGGATGCGGTAGCCCACCGTCTCGCCGACCCGCTCGCCCAGCTCGCTGGCCAGGCGTTCGGCGGCGGCGCGGGCGGCCAGCCGGCGCGGTTCGAGCATGATGATGGTCTGCCCGGCCAGCCAGGCTTCGCCGAGCAGCGCCAGCGGCACGCGGGTGGTCTTGCCGGCGCCGGGCGGCGCCTCGAGCACGGCTTCGTCGCGCTGCTGCAGGGCCTGGCGCAACGCCGGCAGAACTTCGTCGATCGGTAGGGAATTCATGAGCACTCGCTTCGGGCAGACGATTCAACAACCGAAGCGCCCGCCCGAAGCTGGGCGCATCAGTTGACGCTGTAGCCGCGTCCGGTCAGGCAGGCACCGAGGGCGCGCTTGTAGGTGTCGGCAACGCTGGCCGCCGGGGCCGTCCGGGCGCTGGCCGGGTCGAAACCGCTCTGGCTGACCGCCCAGCTATGGCACTCGTAGCGGTCGCGGCTCTGCTGCTCGGCACTCTGGCCCTTGGCCGGATAGGCGATCACATCATATCGCGTGGCCTCGCTGGCCGGCAGCGGCGGCTGGCTGACGGGTTCGTAGACGTTGCGCTCGGCATTCCACAGGTAATAGGTTCCGGCGGCGACGAAGTAGAGCATGCTGCCGATCCACACTTCCCGCGCGCCGGCTGGCAGTCCGTGCCCATGACGCGGCCCTGGCGCAGGGTAGGGCCCCGGGCCTCCCGGCCCACGCTGCATGCCCGGACCCGGCCCGGGCGGTGCGGCAAGGGCGGTCGCTGCAACGCAGAAGGAAAGGAACGCGCCGAGCGCGGCGCGCGGCAATGATCCGAACATGGTGGTGCACTCCGAGTGAGAGGAATCGCCACGCGATTATCCGCCGGAGCCGCGCAGGGCTCCGTCAATGCTCGGTAAGGACTGGGTAAAGCTGTCGGGCGCCGAACACCCGTGCGTGCGGCATGGTCTGATGTCGAGAAAACATCATCCAGCCCTTGTATAGTTGCGCCACTTTTCCAGGAGGTCTTTATGCGTACCCGTAACCGAATCATCGGCGGCGTGTTGGCCGCGTCCCTGTTCACCCAGCTGACCGCCTGCGGCACGCTGTTCTACCCCGATCGCCGCGGGCAGATCGAAGGCCGCATCGACCCGGCCATCGCCGTGCTCAACGCCGTCGGCCTGCTGTTCTACGTCATCCCCGGACTGATCGCGTTCGGCATCGACTTCGCCACCGGTGCGATCTACCTGCCGGACAACCAGTACTCCATGGCGCCGGAGAAATTGCAGGAAGCGATCGGCGCCGATGGGCAGATCGACCAGGCCCGCCTGAAAGCCATCATCGAGGCGGAAACCGGCCGCAGCCTGCCGCTGGACGACCCGCGACTGATCCAGCACAACGGCAGCGTCGAGCAGCTGGCCGCCTTCGGCCTGCGCCCGGCCGCCTGATGCCCACGAGGGACAGCCGCCGCCGATGAGCATCAATCGCGACCACGCCCGGCTCATGCGCCGGGCCACCGCCGCGGCATTGGCGACGGCCATCCTGCTGGCGCTGAGCAAGGCCGTCGCCTGGTGGCTGAGCGGCTCGGTGAGCCTGCTGGCCGGCCTCACCGACTCGCTGCTGGACGGCGCCGCCTCGCTGCTCAACCTGCTGGCGGTGCACTACTCGCTGCGCCCGGCGGACGACGATCACCGCTACGGCCATGGCAAGGCCGAGGCACTGGCCGGGCTGGGGCAGGCGGCATTCATCTGCGTCAGCGCGATCCTCGTCGGCGTGCAAGGCGTCGACCGCCTGCTGCATCCGCAACCCTTGGGCGCGCAGGGTGTAGGCATCGCGGTGATGATCTTCTCGCTGGTGATGACCGCCGTGCTGCTGACGTACCAGCATCACGTGGTAAAAATCACCGGTTCCACCGCCGTTCGCGCCGATTCGCTGCACTACCGCTCCGACCTGCTTCTCAACAGCAGCATCCTGCTCGCGCTGGTCCTCGCCAGCTTTGGCTGGGAGCGGACCGACGCGTTGTTCGGCATCGCCATCGCCTTTTACATCTTCTGGAGCGCGATCAGCATCGTCCGCGAGGCCGGGGCCGTGCTGATGGATACCGAGCTGTCGCCGGAGATCAGCGAACAGATGCAGCAACTGGTCTGCGAAGTGCCCGGGGTACATGGTTGCCATGACTTCCGCACGCGGGTTTCCGGCACGCGCTGGTTCGTCCAGTTGCACCTGGAACTGCCTGGTGAACTGCCGCTGTCGCAGGCACATGATCTGTGTGTGGCGGTGGAGAATGCGATTCATGACCGCTATCCGAACGCGGAGGTGCTGGTGCATACCGACCCGCTTGAGGTAGCGCCGCCGAGGCGGTGAGCCTTCGACCAGTGTCAGGCGTCGGGGCGATAGAGCCCCTGTCTGTATCGCTTGCAGGTTTGCAGACCTTCATCGCCGATCACATCCAAACCCCCACGACGCCCACAACGAAAAAGACCACGCCTGGGCGTGGTCTCTTCGATTCGTCTGGCCGATGGTAACGGCTGCTTCGCACGGTGCCTCGTGAGCGCCGGAGGCCCGGACCGTCGGTCTCGGTAAGACTTTCGGTGACCGCGGCGGGGATCGCGTGCCGTGGTCGTTCTGCCGGGGGCTGAAGTTGAGATAAAGCTTACGCCGCCCCGACCGGCACCGGATTGCGAAGATTGCTGATCAAGGCACCTCTTGCGCAATCTCTAGCCCGCGATTCATCATCACGCGCAATCCGATCCCAAAGGCATCCCTCCATGAGCAAACTCGACCGCTACGACCTGCGCATTCTCGCCGAACTGCAGCACGACGCCCGCATTTCGAACCAGGAGTTGGCCGAACGCATCGGACTGTCGCCCTCGCCCTGCTCACGCCGCGTCAAGCAACTGGAAGACGACGGCTATATCGCTCGCCAGGTAGCCCTGCTCGACCGCAAGAAGCTCGGCCTGACGCTGACCGCCTACGTGCTGATCGGCATGGACCGGCACACCCCGGAGCGCTTCGAGCACTTCGAGGGCGTGATCGGACGCTGCCCGGAAGTGCTGGAATGCAGCCTGGTCACTGGCATGGATGCCGACTACCAGCTCAAGGTGGTGGTGCCGGACATGGACCACTACCAGCAGTTCCTGCTCGGCACCCTCACGCGTATCGAAGGCGTCTCCAGCGTGCGCTCCAGCTTCGTCCTGCGTCAGGTGGCATCGAGCACCGAGCTGCCACTGGAGCATTTGCGCAGCTGAGACGCAGCGCACAGGTTGTACCCTACTTTCCGCAGGGTTACTGCCTATAATCCGCGCCCTTGCATCCGGTGTCGCCAGGCGCGCCGGACAGCCGAATGCGACGCCCCGTGCAGGCGCCGCTCCCGAACCTTCGTGCCAGGGATGCCCCATGAACGACACCAACCGCGTCATGCAGAGCTATGGCCGCTGCTGCGCGAGCCCCCGCTTCTTCGATGACTTCTACGCCACCTTTCTCGCCAGCTCGCCAGCGATACGAGAGAAGTTCGCCCGTACCGACATGACTGCGCAGAAGCAGCTGCTGCGCGCCGGCATCCTCAACCTGGTGCTGTTCGCCCGCGGCATGCCGGACACCAAGCTCCGTGCGCTGGGCCAGAGCCATTCGCGGGCACAGCTGGACATCCATCCGGAACTCTATGACCTGTGGATCGATGCGCTGCTCAAGACCATCGGGCAACACGACGAGGACCTGCAGCAGGCGGACCTGCAGGCCTGGCGCGCAGTACTGAACAAGGGCATCGATGTGATCAAGGCGGCCTACTGAATTCGGGCGAGACATTTCGCCGCACCGGCGCCCGGTCGGCGCGATCCGAACGCTTTGCGAGCACGACCGTCCAACCAGCGGTGGCACACGTGCCGCTAGTTGCCGGCGTATACTGCCGCGCTTTCGCGCCCGGCCTGCCACGGGCGCATTCGTCGAAGTCAGTCAGGAGAACCCTGTGGAGCCCGAAGTTTTCGAAAAGTGGATGATGATCGTGCTCGTCGGCGGGCTGATGGCCTTCATGGCCTTCATCATCTGGGACCTGGCCAAGAAGTCCAAGGCCGGCCGCCTCGGCACCGCCATCCTCTTCCTCGGCCTCGGCCTGTGCCTGTTCGCCTTTCTCGCCAAGCCGGTCATCGGATACATCATCGAAGTGACTCAGGGCATCCCGCACTGAGTTGAGGCACCGGCCGGCGCGCTACAGCTGCGCCGGCACTTCCCGCCACTCGCCCGGCTGCAGGCCGTCCAGCGCCCAGGGGCCGATGCGCACCCGTACCAGGCGCAAGGTCGGCAAGCCAACCGCCGCCGTCATGCGCCTCACCTGGCGATTGCGCCCTTCGCGAATCACCAGCTCCAGCCAGCTGGTCGGTACGCTCTTGCGAAAGCGCACCGGCGGATTGCGCGGCCACAGCTCGGGCTCATCGAGCTGCCGCGCTTCGGCCGGCAGGGTCATGCCGTCGTTCAGCTCGACGCCCTGACGCAGCCGCTCCAGCTGTGTCTCGTCCACCTCGCCTTCCACCTGCACCCAGTAGGTCTTGGGCAGCTTGTGCTTCGGGTCGGCGATACGCGCCTGCAACCGACCGTCGTTGGTCAGCAGCAACAGACCCTCGCTGTCGCGATCCAGGCGCCCGGCGGGGTAGACGCCCGGCACCGAGACGAAGTCCTTCAAGGTCGCACGACCATCGGCATCGGCGAACTGCGTAAGCACGTCGAACGGCTTGTTCAGCAGCAACAGCCGCGGCTCGGCCGGCGGCGCCTTGGCGACGCGCCGCGGCGCAGGCGCTCTGGCAGGCGATCGCGAGGATGGAGAACGCGGTGGACGGGGCATGGCGACGGGTCTCGGAGCGGGCCGGCCATGCTAGAAGCCAGGCCTGCAACGGGCAAGTGGCGGGCGGGCACCGAAATCGGGCAAAGCGGGCCCTGGCAGTGCACCACGCGCCCTGCGATGCACCGGCATGGCTCACCACGAAAGCTGCCGGATCAACCCGGGATCGGCGCAAAGCGGCATCGTAGAAGGCTTTGCGCCATTTGGCACGGATGCTGCCATTGCTCCAGGCGTTCCGATGTACCCAGCCCACAGTTGCGCACGGACAGCCAAGGAGCCCCAAATGAAACGCCGTCCTCTGATCAAGACCACCCTCGCCGCCAGTGCCCTGATGCTCAGCGGTCTGTTCCCCTTCACCCTGCAGGCCGCCGAAACCATCAAGGTCGGCATCCTGCATTCGCTGTCCGGCACCATGGCCATCTCCGAGACCTCGCTCAAGGACATGGCGCTGATGACCATCGACGAGATCAACGCCAAGGGCGGCGTGCTCGGCAAGCAGCTCGAGCCGGTGGTGGTCGATCCGGCTTCCAACTGGCCGCTGTTCGCCGAGAAAGGCCGTCAGCTGCTGACCCAGGACAAGGTCGCGGTGACCTTCGGTTGCTGGACTTCGGTTTCGCGCAAATCCGTGCTGCCGGTCTATGAAGAACTCAACGGTCTGCTGTTCTACCCGGTGCAGTACGAAGGCGAGGAACTGTCGCCGAACGTCTTCTACACCGGTGCCGCGCCGAACCAGCAGGCCATCCCGGCCGTCGAGTACCTGATGAGCGAAGACGGCGGCAGCGCCGAGCGCTTCTTCCTGCTCGGTACCGACTACGTCTACCCGCGCACCACCAACAAGATCCTGCGCGCCTTCCTGATCAGCAAGGGCGTGCCGGAATCCAGCATCGAAGAGGTCTACACCCCCTTCGGTCACAGCGATTACCAGACCATCGTCGCCAACATCAAGAAGTTCGCCGCCGGCGGCAAGACGGCCGTGGTGTCGACCATCAACGGCGACTCCAACGTGCCCTTCTACAAGGAGCTGGCCAACCAGGGCCTGGACGCCACCGACGTTCCGGTCGTCGCCTTCTCGGTCGGTGAAGAAGAGCTGCGTGGCATCGACACCAAGCCGCTGGTCGGCCACTTGGCCGCCTGGAACTACTTCCAGTCGGTGGAGAACCCGGTCAACGAAGCCTTCGTCAGCAAGTGGAAGGCGTACGCCAAGGCCAAGAACCTGCCGGGCGCCGACAAGGCGGTAACCAACGACCCGATGGAGGCCACCTACGTCGGCATCCACATGTGGGCGCAGGCGGTCGAGAAGGCCGGCAGCACCGAGGTGGACAAGGTGCGCGATGCACTCGCCGGGCAGACCTTCAAGGCACCGAGCGGCTACACCCTGACCATGGACGAGAAGAACCACCACCTGCACAAGCCGGTGATGATCGGCGAGGTCCAGGAGGACGGTCAGTTCTCGGTGGTCTGGGAAACCGAAAGCCCGGTCCGCGCCCAGCCGTGGAGCCCCTACATCCCGGGCAACGACAAGAAGCCGGATTACGCGGTGAAGTCCAACTAACCGCTGCGGTCGTCATGGTGGATGGGTGACGCACCGATTTCGCGTCCCGATCCACCCCACGATCGCTCGGCTTTCGTTGGGCGGATCGGGACGCGTAGTCGAGACGTTCTCATCCGCCCGCCCATCGCCGCCACCTCCATCAAGAGAGCCCGCGGCGCCCCCTGGGGAATTCACGCATGAACACTGCCCTGCACCGATTATTGCTGCTGCTCCTGCTGGTTCTGCCCTGGGCAGCCCAGGCCGGAGACGCGGCCGACTACGCCAAGGCCAGCCCGGCCAAACAGGCCAGGCTGCTGGAAAGCTGGGCCGCCGCGCCCGCGCCTGAGCGGCTGCCGCTGATCGAAGCGCTGCGCGCCAATCGCGTGGCCATCGACCAGAACAAGACGCCCTTCATCGAGGAAAACGGGGCCTACCGTGCCCTCGAAGGTGATGCCGAGCCGGTCGGCACGCCGAAGAAGCTGCGCCTGAACAACCGCCTGCGCGGCCTGCTCAACACCGCCCTGGCGAGCCACCAGCTGTTCGCCGAAGACCCCGCGCAGCGCCTCGCCGCGGCCAAGCGCCTGCAGCGCAGCGGCCAACCGGAACAGCTCGAGCTGCTCCAGCAGCGCCTGGACGCCGAGGACGATGCCGCCGTCAGCGAAGCGCTGACCCTGGCGCTGGCCAACCTGCAGCTGACCGCAAGCGACCCCGCCGTACGCCTCGCCGCGGTGCGCCTGCTCGGTGAAACCGGCGCGCCCATGGCGCGGGTGCGCCTGGAGAACCTGCTGGCCGACGAGGCGGAAACCGACGCCAACGTGCGCAAGGCCGCCGAGACCAGCCTGGCTCAGGTCAAGCGCAAGCTCCTGATCGGCGAGCTGCTCGGCCAGGCCTTCAGCGGCCTGTCGCTGGGCTCGATCCTGCTGCTCGCCGCCCTCGGCCTGGCGATCACCTTCGGCCTGCTCGGGGTGATCAACATGGCCCACGGCGAGATGCTCATGCTCGGGGCCTACACCACCTACATGGTGCAAGTGCTGATGGCACGGCTCGCCCCGGAAGCCCTCGCCTTCTACCCGCTGGTGGCGTTGCCGGTGGCCTTCTTCGTCACCGCCGCAATCGGCATGGCACTGGAACGCACAGTGATCCGCCACCTCTACGGCCGCCCGCTGGAAACCCTGCTGGCGACCTGGGGCATCAGCCTGATCCTGATCCAGCTGGTGCGGGTGCTGTTCGGCGCGCAGAACGTCGAGGTCGCCAACCCGGCCTGGCTGTCCGGTGGCCTGCAGGTGCTGCCGAACCTGGTGCTGCCGTACAACCGCATGGTGATCATCGGCTTCGCGCTGTTCGTGGTGCTCCTGACCTGGCTCTTGCTGAACAAGACGCGCCTGGGCCTGAACGTGCGCGCGGTAACGCAGAACCGCAACATGGCCGCCTGCTGCGGGGTGCCCACCGGGCGCATCGACATGATGGCGTTCGGGCTGGGTTCCGGCATCGCCGGGCTCGGCGGCGTGGCCCTGAGCCAGATCGGCAACGTCGGCCCGGACCTCGGCCAGAGCTACATCATCGATTCCTTCCTGGTGGTGGTGCTCGGCGGTGTCGGTCAGCTGGCCGGCAGCATCTTCGCCGCCTTCGGCCTCGGCATCGCCAACAAGATCCTCGAACCGCAGATCGGCGCCGTGCTGGGCAAAATCCTCATCCTCGCGCTGATAATCCTCTTCATCCAGAAGCGTCCGCAGGGGCTCTTCGCTCTCAAGGGGAGGGTCATCGATTGAACCAGCCACTTACCCTCACCGCCGCGCAGAAAGCCGGGCCGAAAGCCACGGTCATCGCCCTCGGCCTGGCGCTGGCCGTCCTCGTCGCCATGCCGCTGCTGCACCTGCTGCCGGCCGAGCATGCCCTGCACATTTCGGCCTACACCCTGACCCTGGTGGGCAAGATCCTCTGCTACGCCATCGTCGCCCTGGCGCTGGATCTGGTCTGGGGTTACGCGGGGCTCTTGTCCCTCGGCCACGGCCTGTTCTTCGCCCTCGGCGGTTACGCCATGGGCATGTACCTGATGCGCCAGAGTGCCGGTGACGGCCTGCCGGCATTCATGAGCTTCCTCGCCTGGAACGAGCTGCCCTGGTACTGGTATGGCACGTCGAGCTTTCTCTGGGCCATGTGCCTGGTGGTGCTGGTGCCCGGCGTGCTGGCCTTCGTCTTCGGCTTCTTCGCCTTCCGCTCGCGGATCAAGGGCGTGTACTTCTCGATCATGACCCAGGCGCTGACCTTCGCCGGCATGCTCCTGTTCTTCCGCAACGAGACCGGCTTCGGCGGCAACAACGGCTTCACCGATTTCAAGACCATCCTCGGTTTCTCGATCTCGGCGCCGGCGACCCGCGCCACGCTGTTTCTCGCCACCGTGGCGCTCCTGGCCGGCAGCCTGTACCTGGGCTTTCGCCTGGCGCGTAGCAAGTTCGGCCGGGTGCTCACCGCCCTGCGCGATGCCGAGAACCGGCTGATGTTCTGCGGCTACGACCCGCGCGGCTACAAGCTGTTCATCTGGACGCTGTCGGCGGTGCTCTGCGGGCTGGCCGGTGCGCTCTACGTGCCGCAGGTGGGGATCATCAACCCCAGCGAGATGGCACCGACGCAATCCATCGAGGCGGCCGTCTGGGTCGCACTCGGCGGGCGCGGCACGCTGATCGGCCCGCTGCTCGGCGCCGGCCTCGTCAACGGCATGAAGAGCTGGTTCACCGTGGCCTTCCCCGAATACTGGCTGTTCGCCCTCGGTGCGCTATTCATCGTCGTCACCCTGTACCTGCCCAAGGGCGTCATCGGCCTCATCAAGCGGAGGGGCGAAGAATGAAAACCGTACCCTGCAGCGCCGTCATCGACGGCTTCGACCCCACCGGCGGTGGCCTGACCCGCGATGCCATCGGCCTCGGCCGGGTTGCCGAGAAGGGCCTGGACGTACGCCACGGCACCATCCTCAGCCTGGAAGACATCAACGTCAGCTTCGACGGCTTCAAGGCGCTGACGGATCTCAGCCTGTACATCGGCGTCGGCGAGCTGCGCTGCATCATCGGCCCCAACGGCGCCGGCAAGACCACCATGATGGACGTCATCACCGGCAAGACGCGCCCCACCAGCGGCAGCGCCTGGTTCGGCGAAACCCTGGACCTGACCCGCATGAGCGAGGTGGACATCGCCCAGGCCGGCATCGGCCGCAAATTCCAGAAGCCCACGGTGTTCGAGGCGCTTTCGGTGTTCGAGAACCTGGAGCTGGCGCAGAAGACCGACAAGTCGGTGTGGGCGAGCCTCAGGGCCAGGCTTTCCGGCGAGCAGAAGGACCGCATCGACGAAGTGCTGGAGACCATCCGCCTCGGCCAGTCGCGTCATCGCCCGGCCGGGCTGCTGTCCCACGGGCAGAAGCAGTTCCTCGAGATCGGCATGCTGCTGATGCAGTCGCCGCAGCTCTTGCTGCTCGACGAGCCGGTGGCCGGCATGACCGATGCCGAGACCGAATTCACCGCCGAGCTGTTCAAGTCCTTGGCGCGCAAGCATTCGCTGATGGTGGTCGAGCACGACATGGGCTTCGTCGAGACCATCGCCGACCACGTCACCGTGCTGCACCAGGGCCAGGTGCTGGCCGAGGGTTCGCTGCAACAGGTGCAGGCGGATGAGCGGGTGATCGAAGTGTATCTAGGGCGTTGAGCAAAAAGGTGGATGGCTTCGGCCATCCACCCTACGCCCGTCGAATCGTAGGGTGGATAACGCCGCAGGCTTATCCACCGAAAGCGGCGCAGCTTTTTCCACGCGTCACGAAAGAAACAAGGACATCGACATGCTGCAAGTCCAGCAACTGCACCAGTACTACGGCGGCAGCCATATCCTGCGCGGCCTCTCGTTCGAGGCGAAGGTCGGCGAAGTCACCTGCCTGCTCGGACGCAACGGCGTCGGCAAGACCACCCTGCTCAAGTGCCTGATGGGCCTGATCCCGGCCAAGGAAGGCGCGGTGAACTGGGAGGGCAAGCCGATCACCGGCTTCAAGCCGCACCAGCGCGTGCACGCCGGCATCGCCTATGTGCCGCAGGGGCGCGAGATCTTCGGCCGCCTGACCGTCGAGGAAAACCTGCTGATGGGCCTGTCCCGTTTCAGCGCCAGGGAAGCCAAGGAAGTACCCGAGTTCATCTACGAGCTGTTCCCGGTTTTGCAGGAAATGAAGCACCGCCGCGGCGGCGACCTCTCCGGCGGCCAGCAACAGCAGCTCGCCATCGGCCGCGCGCTGGCGAGCAAGCCGCGCCTGTTGATCCTCGACGAACCCACCGAAGGCATCCAGCCCTCGGTGATCAAGGAGATCGGCGCGGTGATCAAGAAGCTCGCGGCCCGCGGCGACATGGCGATCCTCCTGGTGGAGCAGTTCTACGACTTCGCCGCCGACCTGGCCGACCAGTACCTGGTGATGAGCCGCGGCGAGATCATCCAGCAGGGCCGCGGCGAAAACATGGCCGCCGAGGGTGTGCAACGCCTGGTGGCGATCTAGCCTTGCTGCAGCGCCCCCACGGGGGCGCCTGATCGGTGTCAATGTCCGGCTCTCCCGCCGGGCCGATGATTGACAGCGTTGGCTCCAGCAGGGGGTGCATGGCATGCACGATGCGTTCGACTCTTCCGCCCCGGCCGAACATGCCAGGCCGCTGATCTGGCTGTCCTGGCTGTTGGGCGCGGCCATGCTCGGCGCGCTGGTGGTCGGCGTCCTGCAGCTGGCCGACGCCAGCCACTTCGCCCTGGTTCTCAGCCAGGCCGAGCCGGCCTGGCTGCTGGTCGCCATCGCGCTGCAGGGGCTGACCTACGTCGTCCAGGGTCAACTGTATCGCCAGGTACTGACGGCCGCGGGCACGTCGCTGCCGTTGTGGGACGCCACCAAGCTCAGCCTGACCAAGCTGTTCATCGACCAGGCCCTGCCTTCCTCCGGATTCAGCGGCGCGGTGGCCGTGGTCGCCCTGCTGCAGCGCCGCGGCATCGCTGCGTCTCAGGTTTCCAGCTGCTTCATCGTCAGCGTGTCCGCCTATTTCGTGGCCTACCTGCTGGCGCTCGGCGCCGCGCTCTTCATCGCGATCGACAGCGGCCATGGCAGTCTCGCCGTGATCGCCACCAGCGCAGCCTTCATGCTGTTCTGCGGCCTCATGGCGATCGCCGCACCGCTGATCGCCGGGCTGCCGCAGGGCGCCCTGGCCAGGCGCCTGCAACACGTGCGCTGGATGCAGCGCCTGCTGGCGATGGTGTTCGCGGCCGAGCCCCGACTGACGCGCAATCCGCGCCTGCTGAGCTGGGCCAGCGGCTATTCCCTGCTGATCGTCCTGCTTGACGCCCTGACCCTCTGGGCGCTGCTTCACGCGGTCGGCCACGCGGCGCCCTTCGCCGGCATCTTCGCCAGCTTCATGCTGGCCAGCGTGTTGCGCAGCGTCGGCATCGTGCCGGGTGGGCTGGGTGCGTTCGAGGCCGCCGCGGTGGCGACCCTCAGCTGGGCCGGCGTGCCGCTGGCGGCCGGCCTGTCGGCAACGCTGCTGTTTCGCGTATTGAGCTTCTGGCTGCCGATGCTGCCCGGCTTCTGGCTCTCCCGGGACGCCTTGCGGGCCGGGGCCGCAGACCACCACGAGACGGTCACGCCGGACTACTGGAGCCAGCCGCTGGATGAGCTCTATGCCAGCCTGAAGAGCGGCCCGAACGGGCTCGCCAGCGACGCTGCCGCCGCGCGTCAGCCGTCGGTCAGGCGTACGTATCGGCCGAACCTGGCGCGGCAGGTCGGCGCTTCGCTGCTGCGCCAGCTGTCCAGCCCGCTGGTGCTGATCCTGTTGATCGGCGCGCTGGTGGCGCTGATCGCCCACGACTGGCTGGATGCCCTGATCGTGCTGGCCATTGTCATCGCCAGCGCGCTGGTCGGCAGCCTGCACGAGGTCCGTTCCAACCGCGCGATTGCGCGCCTGCGCGAACAGGTGGCCAGCCGCGCCGATGTCTGGCGCGACGGGCGCCTGCAGAGCCTGGCCGCGGATGAAGTGGTGCCCGGCGATATCGTCGAGCTCTCGGCTGGCAGCCTGATTCCCGCCGATGGCCGGCTGGTCGAGGCGCGCGACTGCTTCGTCAACCAGGCCCTGCTGACCGGCGAGACCTTTCCGGTGCAGAAGCAGGCGAGCCGGGTCGCCAGCGACGCCGCCCTGGCGCAGCGCGACAACTGCCTGTTCCGCGGCACCTCGCTGCGCAGCGGCACGGCGCGCCTGCTGGCCGTGCGCTGCGGCCTGCATACCGAGCTCGGCCATATCGAGCGCTCGCTGGTGCTGCGCCCGCCGGAAACCGAGTTCGAGCGCGGCCTGCGCCAGTTCGGCGGTCTGCTGCTGCGGGTGATGCTGGTGATGGTCACCGCGGTGCTCGGGCTCAACCTGTTCCTCGACCGACCGCCGCTGGACACCCTGATGTTCGCCATCGCCCTGGCCGTCGGGCTGTCGCCGGAGCTGTTGCCGGCGATCCTCAGCGCGACCCTTTCGGCCGGCGCGCGACGCATGGCGGGGCGCGGCGTGATCGTGCGCCATCTCAACGCCATCGAGAATCTCGGCGCGATGGACACCATCTGCACCGACAAGACCGGCACCCTCACCCGCGGCGTAGTGGCCCTCGACGGCGCGCTGGACGCCGACGGCCAGCCCAGCACCACGGTGCTGCGCATGGCTTGGCTCAACGCGTCGCTGCAGACCGGCCTGCGCAACCCGCTGGACGAGGCGATCGGCGACTACGCCCGCGACAAGGCGCCGGCCATGAGTGGCGCCGACAAGCTCGATGAAATTCCCTACGACTTCGTCCGCAAGCGCCTGAGCGTGCTCTTGCGCGACGCCGGCGAGCCCACGCCACGGCTGATCTGCAAGGGTGCGCTGGATAACGTGCTGCAGGTGTCGGCGTTCGTGCAGCAGGGCGATGCCGTGCTGCCGTTGACCGCCGAGCGGCGTGAGGCGCTGGCGTCCCGCTTCGCTGCCTGGAGCGCCGCCGGCTATCGGGTGCTCGGCCTGGCCTGGCGCTCCATGGAAGGCGAGCGCTGCACCGTCGATGATGAGCAGACGCTGATCTTCGCCGGCTTCCTGCTGTTCTTCGACCCACCCGAGCCCGGTGTGCGCGAGGAACTGGCCGCGCTGCGCGAGCTGGGCGTGGCGGTGAAGATCATCAGCGGCGACAACCGCCTGATCGCCCGGCAGGTGGCCGAAAGCGTCGGCATCGATGTCGAGCGCGTCATCACGGGCGCCGAGATCGGGCAGATGCGCGACGAGGCGCTGATCAACCTGGCGCCGCGGGTCAGCCTGTTCGCCGAGGTCGATCCCAACCAGAAGGAGCGCATCATCCGCGCGCTGCAGAAGACCGGCCACGTGGTGGGCTTTCTCGGCGACGGCATCAACGACGCGCCGGCACTGCATGCCGCGGACGTCGGCATCTCGGTGGACAACGCGGTGGACGTGGCCAAGGAGGCGGCCGATTTCGTCCTGCTGCGCCACGAGCTGGGCCTGGTCCGTCAGGGCATCGACGAAGGCCGGCGTACCTTCGCCAACACGCTGAAGTACATCTACCTGACCACCAGCGCCAACTTCGGCAACATGATCAGCATGGCCGTGGCCTCGTTCTTCCTGCCCTTCCTGCCGCTGCTGGCCAAGCAGATCCTGCTCAACAACTTCCTCTCCGACATTCCGGCCATCGGCATCGCCGGTGACCGCGTCGATGCCGACTGGTCACGCACGCCGCATCGCTGGGACATCGGCGAGGTGCGTCGCTTCATGATCCTGTTCGGCCTGATCAGCTCGGCCTTCGATCTGCTCACCTTCGGCGTGCTGCTGTACCTGGTGGGCGAGCAACCGGAGCTGTTTCGCAGCGGCTGGTTCGTCGAATCGCTGATCACCGAACTCGCCATCATCTTCGTGGTGCGCACGCACAAGCCGTTCTACCGCAGCCGGCCGGGGCGCTTCCTGCTGGTCAGTTCACTGCTCATTGCGCTGCTGACCGTGCTGCTGCCCTATACGCCGGTGGGCGGCTGGTTCGCCCTGCAGCCGCTGCCGGCCACGGTGCTCGGGGCGGTTCTGCTGATCACGCTGCTCTATGCGGCCTGTTCGGAATGGACCAAGCAGCGCTTCTTCGCCCGGCTCGGCGCATCCCGTCAGCCCTGAGCAAGAGCGCTGCAGGCGCACCACGAAAGGGCGTAGCGCACCGGGCGGCAGCAGATCGCACCATAACGGTGCATATCCCCACGGGTCTCGTCGTCGACGAGGCCTCACACGCCCCGAAGCTGCGCATACCGCTGGGTGGAGGCACGACTATTGCTGTCTGCCCAGTCAACTACTACCGGCAGCCGCGCATGACCGTTCTGACTCACCCCTTCACCCCGCACTGGCAGGCCGAGCTCGAGCTCGGCTATACCCGCATCGGCGACGCGACGCGCCCGGTGCTGCGCCGCCATAGCGGACCGCTACGGGTGCAGAAGCATCTGTATCCCGAAGGGCCGGAAGTCTGCCAGCACATCATCGTCCACCCCCCGGGCGGCATCGCCGGCGGGGATCGGCTGGACATCAGCGTCACGCTCGGCCCCGGCGCCTGGGCGCAGCTAACCAGCCCCGGTGCAGCCAAGTGGTATCGCGCCGCCAGCCCGGCCTTTCAGGACCTGCAGCTGCGCGTCGAGTCCGGTGCCACGCTGGAATGGCTGCCGCAGGAGACCATCGTCTATTCCGCGGCTCAGGCCGAGCTGAACACTCGCATCGAGCTGCACGGCGACGCCCGGCTGTTCTACTGGGACATCGTCGCCCTCGGCCGGCCGGCAGCAGGCGAGCGCTTCGACGCCGGGCATTTCCAGGCGCGCCTGGATATCCGTCGCGACGACCGGCTGATCTGGCACGAGCGCCAGCGCATCGCCGGCGCCGATGCGTTGCTCGACTCACCGATCGGCCTCGACGGGCGTTCGGTGTTCGCGACCCTCATCGCCAGCGGCGAGCTCGACGCGGACCTGCTGGAACGCTGCCGTGAATTACCCAGCCGCGTGCGCGGTGACCTGACGCAACTGCCTGGGCTCATCGTGGCGCGCTGTCTGGCCGACGAGGCGCTGCACGCCCGCGCCTGGCTGATCGACCTGTGGCGGCTGTTGCGCCCCGAACTGCTGGGCCGCGAAGCGGTACCGCCGCGAATCTGGAGTACCTGAATGATCGGTGGGCACGGCTGCGCCGCTGCCCTCCCTACGCCGGCGCGCCTGCGTGCACGCCGCCCTGAACAACGCTGCGTGGTCTCGACCACTGGCCGGTGGATACGAAGAGCGACATCCACCCTACGACTGGAGCGGTTATGGATCTGTCACCAAGAGAGAAGGACAAGCTGCTGATCTTCACCGCCGGCCTGGTGGCCGAGCGCCGGCTGGCCCGCGGTGTGAAGCTCAACTACCCGGAGGCCATGGCCTACATCTCCGCCGCGCTGCTCGAAGGCGCGCGCGACGGCCAGACGGTCGCCGAGCTGATGCACTACGGCACCACCCTGCTCAACCGCGAGCAGGTGATGGAAGGCGTGCCCGAGATGATTCCGGAAATCCAGGTCGAGGCGACCTTCCCGGACGGCACCAAGCTGGTCACGGTGCATCAACCAATCGCCTGAAATATCGGTCAATGTCTACTGCCCACGACCTTGAACCGTTCTTGAAGGAAACCAACGTGCAGATACGCGACGCCCTGGACACCGACCTCGAAGGCATCCTGCAGATCTACAACGACGCGGTGCAGAACAGCACGGCGATCTGGAACGACCACTGCGTCGACCTCGCCAACCGCCAGGCCTGGCTGGCCGAGCGTCACGCGCAGGGCTACCCCGTGCTGGTCGCAATCGACGAGCTGGGCCGCGTGGCCGGCTATGCCTCCTTCGGCCCCTGGCGCCCCCACGACGGCTTTCGTCATACCGTGGAGAACTCGGTCTACGTCAGCCCCGACCATCGCGGCAGCGGCATCGGCCGCAGCCTGATGAAGGCACTGATCGAGCGCGCCCGCATGCTCGACAAGCATGTGATGGTTGCCTTCATCGAAAGCGAGAACCGCGCCTCGGTGCATATGCACCAGCAACTGGGCTTCATCCATGTCGGCCAGATGCGCCAGGTCGGCTGCAAGTTCGGCCGCTGGCTGGACCTGACCATGATGCAACTGACCCTGAACAGGACCTCGAAACCATGATTCCCGGCGAATACCAGATCCAGGACGGCGATATCGAGCTCAACGCCGGCCGCCGCACCCTGACCCTCTGCGTGGCCAACAGCGGCGACCGGCCGATTCAGGTCGGTTCGCACTACCACTTCTTCGAAACCAACGACGCGCTCACCTTCGATCGCGCCGCCTCGCGCGGTATGCGCCTGAACATCCCGGCCGGCACCGCGGTGCGCTTCGAACCGGGCCAGAGCCGCGAGGTGGAGCTGGTCGAGCTGGCCGGCGAGCGCCGGGTGTTCGGCTTTGCCGGGCGGGTAATGGGCGCGCTCTAGGGCACAGCGCTTTTCGTAGGGTGGAGAACGCCGAAGGCTTTTCCACCGTGAACAGGATCGGTGGATGGCTTCGGTCATCCACCCTACGCGAGACGATACGGATGAAGATTTCCCGCCAAGCCTATGCCGACATGTTCGGCCCCACCGTTGGCGACAAGGTGCGCCTGGCCGACACCGACTTGTGGATCGAAGTCGAAAAGGACTTCACCACCTATGGCGAAGAGGTGAAGTTCGGCGGCGGCAAGGTGATCCGCGACGGCATGGGCCAGAGCCAGCTCTGCGCCGCCGAGGTGGTCGATACCCTGATCACCAACGCGCTGATCCTCGACCACTGGGGCATCGTCAAGGCCGACGTGGGCCTCAAGGACGGCCGCATCGCCGCCATCGGCAAGGCCGGCAACCCGGACATTCAGCCCGATGTGACCATCGCCATCGGCGCCAGCACCGAAGTCATCGCCGGCGAAGGCATGATCCTCACCGCCGGCGGCATCGACTCGCACATCCACTTCATCTGCCCGCAGCAGATCGAAGAGGCGCTGATGAGCGGCGTGACCACCATGATCGGTGGCGGCACCGGGCCGGCCACCGGCACCAACGCCACCACGGTGACGCCCGGCCCCTGGCACATGGCGATGATGCTCAAGGCCGCCGACGCCTTTCCGATGAACATCGGCTTCACCGGCAAGGGCAATGCCTCGCTGCCCGAGCCGCTGATCGAGCAGGTCAGGGCCGGAGCCATCGGCCTCAAGCTGCACGAGGACTGGGGCACCACCCCGGCGGCCATCGACAACTGCCTGTCGGTCGCCGACCAGTACGACGTGCAGGTGGCCATCCATACCGACACGCTGAACGAATCGGGCTTCGTCGAGACCACCCTCGGCGCGTTCAAGGGCCGCACCATCCACACCTACCACACCGAAGGTGCTGGTGGCGGCCACGCGCCCGACATCATCAAGGCCTGCGGCTTCGCCAACGTGCTGCCCAGCTCGACCAACCCGACCCGGCCGTTCACCCGCAACACCATCGACGAGCACCTGGACATGCTCATGGTCTGCCACCACCTCGACCCGAGCATCGCCGAGGACGTGGCCTTCGCCGAGAGCCGCATCCGCCGCGAGACCATCGCCGCCGAAGACATCCTGCATGATCTCGGCGCGTTCTCCATGATCAGCTCCGACAGCCAGGCCATGGGCCGCGTCGGCGAGGTCATCACCCGCACCTGGCAGACCGCCGACAAGATGAAGAAGCAGCGCGGCGCCCTGCCCGGCGACGGCGCGGGCAACGACAACTTCCGCGCCAAACGCTACATCGCCAAGTACACCATCAACCCGGCGATCACCCACGGCGTCAGCCACGAGGTGGGCTCGATCGAAGTGGGCAAGTGGGCCGACCTGGTGCTCTGGCGCCCAGCGTTCTTCGGCGTCAAGCCGAGCCTGATCCTCAAGGGCGGCGCCATTGCCGCGAGCCTGATGGGCGACGCCAATGCGTCGATCCCGACGCCGCAGCCGGTGCACTACCGGCCGATGTTCGCCAGTTACGGCGGTTCGCTGCACGCGTCGAGCTTCACCTTCATCAGCCAGGCCGCCTTCGAAGCCGGCGTGCCGGAACAGCTGGGACTGAAGAAGAAAATCGGCGTGGTCCGGGGTTGCCGTCAGGTGCAGAAGAAGGACCTGATCCACAACGACTACACGCCGGACATCCAGGTCGACCCGCAGAACTATCAGGTGCGCGCCGATGGCCAGCTGCTCTGGTGCGAACCGGCCGAAGTGCTGCCGATGGCGCAGCGCTACTTTCTGTTCTGATCTTCACGGGCAGCGCGGCAGCGACAGGCCGCAGCGCCAACGAAAAGCCCAGGCTTGTCCGCAAGCCTGGGCTTTTCATATCCGTGCCCCGCTCCCGGCCGACACTGATGGCACCGCCTTGGTGCGCTACGTCTTTTGAGTGCATACCCGCGATGCATCCGCAAAGTCGAACGGCAATGAATTTCTGATCTGAAATTCGCATCAATCTTGTATACAAATTATCCTGCACGATGCCTCGGAGCGCCTAGACTCGAGGCATCGGGCGCAACCGCCTCAGTGATCGTCGCCTGATAATTCGCGAGCTCTGTCGTACGCGGAACAAGAACTGCATACAAAAATACACAGTCTTGCTCAGAGCGCATCCCATGAATCACGACGACTTTCAGATCAAGCAGATCGAACCCAGTCTCTATAACGCGGATCTCGCGCCGCTCCCCCCGGCTGAACGCAAATGGGGCTGGTTCGAGATTTTCAACGTGTGGTCCAACGACATACAGAGTCTGTTCGGCTACACGCTGGCCGCCACGCTTTTCATCAGCTACGGGCTCAATGGCTGGGCGGTTCTGACGGGTATCGTCCTGGCCGGCTTTATCGTGATGGGGCTGGTGCACCTCACCGGAAAACCGAGTGTGAAGTACGGCATTCCGTTCCCCGTCATGGCGCGGGCGAGCATGGGCGTACGCGGCGCTAACTTCCCGGCGGTCGTCCGCGGCATCGTCGCGATCTTCTGGTATGGCGTGCAGACCTACTTTGCCTCGACTGCCGTTGCGCTGCTGCTCCGGGCCTTCATGGGCACCGATCCACAGGCGGCGACGCTGCTCGGCCTGACTGCCATCGACTGGGCCGCCTACGTGATGGTCTGCGTGTTTCAGGTAGCGCTGTTCGTTCGCGGCGTCGACTGGGTAACGCGCTTTCTCAACTGGGCCGGCCCGCTGGTCTACCTGGTGATGATCGTGCTGATGATCGCCATCTGGTATCAGGCCGGCCCGAGCCTGCTGGGCGCCCTTGGCGACATCTTCAGCGGCAGCGGCGAACATGCCGGCGGTCCGATTGCAGCATTCGCGGCAGTGGTCGGCACCATGGTCGCCTACTTCGCAGCGGTGGTAATCAATTACGGCGATTTCGCCCGCTTCGTGAAAGACGAGCGGCAGATGCGCATCGGTAATTTCTTCGGCCTGCCTGTGAGCCTGGCGGTTTTCTCGATGATCGCGCTGGTGATCACCGCCGGCACCGTGGTCGTATTCGGAGAGACGCTGACCAACCCGACCGACATCGTGGCACGCATCGACAATGTCACCCTGACGGTGGTCGCCGCGATCACCTTCTTCGCCGCTACGGTGGGCATCAACCTGGTCGCGAACTTCATCCCTCCGGCTTACGACATCGCCAACCTGGCCCCCGCCAGGATCAGCGCCCGGACCGGTGGCTTCATCACTGCCGCCATCGCCTTTTTCATCGGCGCGCTGTGGGTGGCCTTCATCAGCGAAGTGGGCATCGCCGCCTTTGTCGATACGCTGGGCGCGGCGCTGGCGCCGCTGTACGGCATCATCGTGGCGGACTACTACCTGGTCCGGCGTCAGCGTCTGGATGTACAGCAGCTGTTCTGCGCCGAACGTACCGGCATCTATCACTTCAACGCTGGCTGGAACCGCAAGGCAATGATCGCGTTCGGCGTGAGCGCCGTGTTCTCCGTGGCCTCGGTATGGACGCCCGGACTGGAGAGCCTGTCCGGTTTCGCCTGGCTGCTGGGCGCACTGTTTGGCGGGACGCTGCACTATGTGCTGATGCGCAGGCAGCCCCTTCTTGTCACCCCGGTACAACCCGCGCCGCTGGGGTGAGCGTCGCTGCAAACGAGGCCGGGCATGCTAGAGTGTCCGGCCTTTTTCATCGCTCAGGGCCTTGCGATGGTGCGAACCCTCCTCGACGACCTGCTCACGGTGCAGCGTATCAGTGCCGTGCCGGCCATCCTGCAGGTCCTCAGCGAAACGACCGGCCTGCGCTTCGCTGCAGTTGCCCGCGTTACCGAGACGAACTGGACCGCCTGTGCCGTGTTCGATCGTATCGAGTTCGGCCTGAAGGTCGGCGGGGAACTCGACGTGACCACCACCCTGTGCAGCGAGATTCACGCCTCCCATCAGCCGATCATCATCAGCCAGGTCAGCGCCGATCCGGACTACTGCCACCATCACACGCCGCAGATCTATGGGTTCGAAAGCTACATCTCGGTCCCGGTGCTGCGCGCCAATGGCAGTTTCTTCGGCACGCTCTGCGCGCTGGACCCGCTACCCCGCGACCTGTCCAGCCCGGCGACGCGCGCAATGTTCGAATCCTTCGCCCGTCTGCTGACCCTGCAGCTCGATGCCGAGGAGCAGCAGCAGAGCATGCGCGCCGCGCTGGCCGACGAGCGCCTCACCGGCCACCAGCGCGAACAGTTCATCGCCCTGCTCGGCCACGACCTGCGTACCCCACTGGCCTCGATCCAGGCGGCCAGCGACCTGCTGCTGCGCCGCTCGACGGAAGTCGGCACCCAGCAACTGGCCGAGCACGTGCGCACCGCCAGCCAGCGTGCCTCGCGCATGGTGGATGACCTGCTGGATTTCGCCCGCGGTCAGCTGGGCAACGGCATTCCGCTGAACTGGACGACACCACCGGAACTCATTCGCACCCTGCGCCAGGTGACCGACGAGCTGCGCAATGCGCATCCGCGACGGGTGCTGCTCGAGCGGCTGTCGCCGCTGGAGATGTTCGAGTGCGATCCGGACCGCATCGCGCAGCTGCTCGCCAACCTGATCACCAACGCGCTGCATCACGGCGCCAGCACCGGCCCGGTGATCGTGACGGCGCAGACCGACAACGGGCATTTCGAACTCGCCGTGCACAACCGCGGCACGCCGATTGCGGCCGAACACCTCGAGCGGCTGTTCCAGCCCTACTGGCAGGACCAGGGAGGCTCCAGCCGAGGAGGCCTGGGGCTCGGCCTGTTCATCGTCGACCAGATCGCCCGTGCCCACGGCGGCAGCATGCGTGTCAGTTCCAGTGCCGAAGCGGGCACCACATTCACCTTCTGTATGCCGATCCGCCGCGATTGATCAACGCAGCTGGCTGTCCTTGCTACCGCGACGGTTGTAGCCGCTGAATCTGGCATCCTCCTTGTCCTGCGCCGCCTGGCACTTGATGCACAGGCGTACACCCGGCACCGCCTGACGGCGCGCCTCGGGAATCTTCTCTCCGCATTCTTCGCAGTGCTTCAGGCTTTCGCCCCGAGCGAGTCGGCTGCGGGCGCGCTGTACGGCATCTTCGACGGTGCTGTCGATCTGCTCCTGTACCGCGCCATCTCCTGCCCAACCGGTGGCCATCGCAACCTCCTCGGCCCGCCGGGCCAGTTCTTGGGTGTGCCTGCATTGGAACGGTATTCGCGCTGGGGGTTTCCAAAAAGCCGCCCCCTTGAACCGCCGGATTTACGTTAGGCCACGCACCGGCGCCGCCTGTCGATCCGCTGGCGCCAAATCGACGAGCGGGGCTCGCAGCCCGACCAGCTTGACTATCCTCGGCCCGGTTCAGGCAAGCCGTGGCAGCCAGCAGCGCTCCGATCCGGTCTTGCCGCAGGTGGTCGTCACCGGTCGGCCGTTCAGTCTTCTCACCAGTGAAGCAGCATATGCACAGACGATATCTGCTCGCGCTGGCCATCGCGCTCGGCGGCTGCGCCAGCCAACCTGAAGTGGTGGAACGCGAGGTCGGTCAGTTCGACCTCAAGCTCGGCACCGCACCGACTCGCAGCATGGCCCAGGGTCTGGTGCAGCCCACCACGGCCGGCACCTTTCGTGGCGGCCTCGATCTGACCCACGCCAGTGGCATCTACCTCGGCCAGTGGTCGCCCAGCGTCGGACTGCTCGACGGCAGTCAGCTGGAGCTCAACAGCTATGTCGGTTACGCCCAGCCGCGGCTCGACGACTCGCTGGGTTACGAGCTCGGCGTGATCCGCTATAGCTTTCCCGAGCTGCAGGCCAAGAACCGCGAGGAGTACTACGCCGGCGTCAACCTGGGCAGCAGCCGGCTGGGTGGCGCGCTGAGCAGTTCGCTGGGGCGGACCGACAGCACGCTGTTTCTCGACCTGGGTGCGCTGCGGCCGTTCGATGTCGGGGTACGCCTGAAGTACGCCAGCCACACCCTGGACAGCCCGCTGTACTACCCCGGCGGCAGCGTGCGGGTGTTCAACGACTGGTCTCTGAACCTGTCGCGGCGCCTGCTCGGCATGCAGCTGGATCTGTCCTACACCGATACCAGCCTGCGCGGCGCGCAATGTGGCGTCTATTCCGGGCAGAACACCTATTGCGAAGGGTTCATGATGTTCAAGGCCGAACGCTCGTTCTTCTAGCGTCGCCGACGTCTGCCGGCGCTATCCCCGTCGAAAGCGCAGCTGCGCATTGCCGACCGCCAGCAGGAAGGCCGCTGCGGCGAAGCCGTAGAGCAGCCCGAGGTTGCCATCCTGAAACAGCCAGGAGCCCAGCACCGGCCCGGTGGCCATGCCCATGAAGCGGAAGAAGTTGTAGCTGCCCACAGCGGTGGCGCGGTTGTGCTGGTACAGGTCCATCAGCAGACTGGTCTGCACCGGCAGCGACAGCCCGAGAAACAGCCCGAACGCCGTTACCGCCACCACCAGCGCAACCAGCGACAGGGGTGCCACCGCCACAAACAGCAGCAGGCTGAGCGCATTGAGCAGCGCCGTGATCAGCAGCATCGGCCGCGGTCGCCAATGCCCGAGCAGCCGACCGCCGACGTAGCTGCCGATCACCACGGCCACCGACAGCGGCAGAAACACCAGCCCTTTTTCGCTGGCGCTCAGGCCGTAGACCGCATCCAGCACCCGCGGCATGAACACCAGGTAGTTGTAGAAGGCGTAGTACTGCACGAAGCTCAGCAGCATGATCGCCAGCCCCTGGCGGTTGCCCAGTACCTCCAGGTACTGCGCCGGATGAAAGGCGCGCGGCTCCCCGGCCGGCCGGGTTTCCCGCAGCCAGATGGCGTTGCTCAGCAGCGCGGCCGCACCGACGATGGCCAGCAGCAGGAACACGTAGTGGAAGTCCAGATGCTCGCCGACGAAACCGCCCACCACCGGGCCGACCACCGGCCCCAGCGCCACCATCATCTGGAACGAACCCATCGCCCGGCCGCGCGCGGCGCCTTCGAAGCGATCGCCGATCACCGTGACCGCCACCACCGCTCCGGCGGCGATGCCGACCGCCTGCAGCGCGCGGAACGCCAGCAGTGTCTCGATGCAATCGGCCAGGAAACAGCCCAGGGAAGCGACGATATAGATTGCCAAGCCGGCCAGCAGGGTGCGCTTGCGCCCACTGCGATCCACCAGCGGCCCGTAGATGATCTGCATGAAGGCCAGCACCAGCGTGAAGATCGAGATGCTGAGGTTGATCAGAAACGGCGTGGTGCGCAGCGCACCACCGAGCTCCGGCAGGATCGGCGCATACACGGTCTGAGTGAACGGCCCGAGAAAGGCGGCGAAGGCGACCATGAAGGTCAACAGGCGTGGGCTCATCAAGGCTCCAGCGGCGGCGGTGGTGCCCACCCGGGCAGCGATGGCTGTCCGGGCGGGTCAACGGCTTACTCCTTGACCTGCATGTACTCCTCGGCCCAGACCACGTACTCGTCCGCGGTGGAATACTTGACCGACAACTGCGAGGCGTTGAGGTCCAGGGCGTCGACCTGACGCTGCTCGCGCAGGCAGTCGTAGGTCGCCTTGATCGCTGCGAAGTAGGCTGCGTGGCCGTTGACCACGATGCGCACGCCGAGCGCGGCCAGCCGCGCGTTGTCGCGCAGGTTGGGGTTGCCGTAGGTGACCAGCATCAGCGGCTTGCTGAGCTGGCTGGCGATGCTTTCCAGGTGATCGAAATCCTCGATGCCGACCAGGCAGATGGCATCGGCACCGGCCTTTTCGTAGGCCTGGGCGCGCGCGATGACTTCCTCGAAGCCGATCACGCCGGCGTTGGTGCGACCGATGATGGCCATCTCCAGATCGACTCGCGCCTCCAGCGCCGCGCGAATCTTGCCGACGGCCTCGAACATGCCGATGAGGTCGGTGGAGCGGCGACCGAATTTGGGTGGCAGCAGGGTGTCCTCGATGGTCAGCGCGGAAATCCCGGCGCGCTCCAGTTCGGAAACGGTGCGCATCACGTTGAGCGCGTTGCCGTAACCGTGGTCGGCATCGGCCAGCACCGGCAACTGGGCAACGCGGCAGATGCGCGTGGCCTGCTCGACGAACTCGCTCAAGGTGATGAGGTTGAAGTCCGGCGCGGCCAGCACCTGCAGCGAGGCCACCGAGCCACCGAGAATGCCGACCTCGAAACCGAGATCGGCGGCGATGCGTGCCGACATCGGGTCGAACACCGACGCCGTGTGGAAGCAGCGGTCGGCGTTGAGCAGCTCGCGGAAGTTGCGGCGCAGGTCATGATGAGAGAGTCGCGGCATATAGGCTCCGTTTGTTGTATGCGTTGCACGCAAGGGTCGAATCGCCCTGTCTGTTCATTTCAATATCGATGCTGAGAAGCTGTTCGGCCATCCGAATGGCACATTTGCCGTTTATCCGCCGGCTGCGGGCTGGCGGCGCTGCACATAGGCCATGCACAGCCCGCTGGCGATGATCACCGCCATGCCGAGCAGGGCGCCGGCATCCGGTGCGTGATCGAAGGCGAGGTAACCCACCACCCCGGCGAACACGATCTGGCTGTAGGTGAACGGCGCCAGTGTCGCCGCGCTGGCGAAGCGGAAGGCGTTGGTCAGCAGCAGATGGCCGAGCATGGCCATGCCACCGAGGGCGCCCATCAGCAGCGCGTCGTGCAGCGTCGGCGTGCGCCAGTTGAAGATCACCAGCACGCTCAGGGCCACGCAGCCGACCAGGCTGGTCAGGTAGTTGCTGGTCACCGGATGGTCGGTTCCGGCCAGGCGCCGCGTGATCAGCTGATAGACCGTGAACGACAGCGCCGCGCCCAGCGGCAGCAGCGCTGCCGGAGTGAACAATGCCGACCCCGGACGCACGATGATCAGCACGCCGAGCAGACCGAACCCCACCGCGATCCACTGGCTGGGATTGATTCGCTCACCGAGCAGCGCCGAGGCGACGGTCACCAGCACCGGCGTCAGGAAGATCACCGCGGTCGCCTCGGCCAGCGGGATGAAATGCAGGCCGTTGATGAACAGCAGGCTGACGCTGACCAGGCTCAATCCGCGCAGCAGCTGCGGCCAGGGCCGCAGGGTGCGGAACACGCGCTGCCCCATGCGCGGCACGAACAGCGCCGTCATCAGCACCGTCTGCGCCACGTAGCGGGCCCAGATGACCAGAAAAACCGGGTAGATCTCCGAAAGGTGTTTGGCCAACCCGTCATGGCTGGCCAGCAGCAGACCCGACAGCAGTATCAGCAGAACGCCATAGAGCGGGTGGTGATGATCGTTCAACGCTCGCCTCACTTGTTAGCAGACTAAGCATTATGCCTGCCAAGGCCTGCGGATGCTCCATCAATCGGCTGACTGGTGCTGCCACGGCGACGAGCCGGCTGGCCAGTTGACACCGGCTGACCTCGGACCTGTACACCCGCCCCGCAGGCCGTCCGCTGGCAAGCAAAACACCGCCGTTTCGCGTATGATCGCCGGCTTTTTGCCGGGCCGCGTGGCGTTTCGCGGCATTCGAGTGTAGTCGTGATGTACCAGTTGAGAGCGATGCAGGAGCGCGATATCCCTGCCGTCCTGGCGATCCAGGAAGAATCCTATGCTGCCGAGGTACTGGAAGACGAAGCGGTGATCCGCTCGCGCCTGGCGGCCTGCCCGTAGCTGGCCTGGGTAGCCGAGGACGCCGAGGGGGTCTGCGGCTACCTGTTCGCCTACCCGTCGCGGCTGGGCAAGGTCACGCCGCTGGACGGTGAATTCCACAGTGACGGTGAAGCCGATTGTCTGTACCTGCATGATCTGGCCGTGGCCCGTCGCGCCGCCGGTCGCGGCATCGGTCCGGCGCTGGTACGCCACAACCTGAAGCAGGCCAGCAGCATCCGGCTGCGCTATTCGGCGCTGGTCTCGGTACAGGATTCGACCGATTTCTGGTCGCGCCTGGGCTACCAGGCCCATGACGAACTCGAGCCGCCACAGGCCGGCAACCTGGCCAGCTATCAGATTCCGGCGGTGTACATGGTGCGCAGCCTGCACCAGTAAGGCGCACGCCTGCGCCACGACCGCACCGCGCGCACCGTAACGGTGCGCGACAGGCCCCAATATCTGGCACAAGGATCCCTGTAGCCGCCACCAGCCCTGTCCGGACGCCCGATTGGCAAGCCCCTTGCTCTGCTTCGGCAAACGATCCGACCGGAACATTTGCAATGCTGGTGATTCGCCAACGCATCGCGGCCCGCCCTGAATGGCAGGCCGAACTCGAACTGACCTACGACGCGCGCAGCAAGAGTCGCCTGCGCTGCTTCAGCAGCAGCGGCGAAGACGTCGGCCTGTTTCTCGAACGCGGCCAGCCGCCGCTCGCCGACGGTGAGTGCCTGCTGGCAGCCGATGGCCGTGTGGTGCGCGTGCGCGCCCGCCCCGAACAGCTGTTGCACGTCACCTGCGCCAGCGCCTTCGAGCTGACCCGCGCGGCCTACCACCTGGGCAACCGCCATGTCGCCCTGCAGGTCGGCGACGGCTGGCTGCGCCTGCTCGACGACTATGTACTCAAGGACATGCTCTTGCAGCTGGGCGCCCAGGTCGAACACATCGAGGCGCCCTTCCAGCCGGAGCATGGTGCCTACGGTGGCGGCCATCATCATTCCCACGCCGGCGAGGCGGAGTTCAGTTACGCACCGCGCCTGCACCAGTTCGGCGTACGCCCGTGAACGCGGCGGGCGCGCCCGTCCCGGCCTGGGCTCTGCTCCGGCTGGCCAGCCCGCAGCTGCCGATCGGCGGCTACAGCTATTCCCAGGGGCTGGAGATGGCGGTGGAGAACGGCCAGGTGAACGACCCGGACAGCGCCCGGCGTTGGCTGGAGAATCAACTGCTGCTCAACCTCGCCCGCTTCGAGGCGCCGCTGCTGCTCGCGCATTGCCAAGCGGCGGCACAGGACGACTGGCCGCGCCTGTTGCATCTGGCCGCCGAACACCGCGCCAGCCGCGAAACCCGCGAGCTGCAGCTGGAAAGCCGGCAGATGGGCTATTCCCTCGCGCAGCTGCTCGACGGCCTGCCGGAACTCGATCAACCGGGGCGTGACTGCCTGGCCGCCGCCGACGAGCCCGGCTTGGCCCTGGCCTGGGCGCTGGCCGCCCGTGCCTGGCAGATCGAACCTGCCGATGCACTGGCCGCCTGGCTGTGGGGCTGGCTGGAAAATCAGCTGGCGGTGCTGATGAAGACCCTGCCGCTGGGGCAGCAGGCGGCGCAGCGGTTGACCTCGCAGCTGTTGCCGGTCCTGAGCCAGGCGCAGCGGGAAGCGAGTCAGCTGCCGGAAGCGGCCTGGGGCAGCGCGCCGTTTGGATTGGTGCTGACCAGCATGGCGCATGAGCGGCAGTACAGTCGGTTGTTTAGGTCATGAGGGTCACAAGCTTTCAGGCAACTCGGACCCCAACCCCCGTCAGGAGGCCGAGCGCAGTTGCCGTGGAGGGGGTTGAGCGGCATGGATGCCGCGAGAGCTGCGATGGGCCAGGGATGGCCCTTCGCAGCGTGCCCCCGGAGCGGCGATGGAGTGAGGGCACCCTCGCGCAGCGAAGGGCCGGATGCCGGGGTCGCCTTCTCTTTGGTTACTTTCTCTTGGCGAGACAAGAGAAAGTGACGCGCCGTGCAAGGCGCAACCTGCAGTCCCAGCCGAGAAAGCGCGGCGCCTGACAACACTGCGTACGCCACCATCGATCACCCAAGGATTTCTATTCCCCCCTGCCCCAATCGGCAGCAGCACCCTTCGCATCAACCCCGAGGCACCCACACTGCCTCCCAGAGGAGACCACCCATGAGCACACAACCCCTGCGCGTCGGCATTGGCGGGCCGGTCGGTTCCGGCAAGACCGCCCTGACCCTCGCCCTGTGCCAGGCCCTGCGCGACCGCTACAACCTCGCCGTGGTGACCAACGACATCTACACCCAGGAAGACGCCCAGTTCCTCGTGCGTAACGAAGCCCTGGCGCCCGAGCGGATCATCGGCGTGGAAACCGGCGGCTGCCCGCACACGGCGATCCGCGAGGACGCCTCGATCAACCTCGAGGCCGTGGAGCAGCTCAACCGGCGCTTTCCCGGCCTGGATCTGATCATCGTCGAGTCCGGCGGCGACAACCTCTCGGCCACCTTCAGCCCGGAGCTGTCGGACCTGACCATCTACGTGATCGACGTGTCCGCCGGCGACAAGCTGCCGCGCAAGGGCGGCCCGGGCATCTGCAAGTCCGACCTGCTGGTGATCAACAAGATCGACCTCGCACCCATGGTCGGTGCCTCGCTGGAGGTGATGGATCGCGACGCCCGCAAGATGCGCGGCGAGCGCCCGTTCGTCTTCAGCAACCAGAAGGTCGGCCAGGGTCTCGAGGAGATCATCGCCTTCATCGAAAAACAGGGAATGCTCAGCGCCGCCTGACGTCCGCCCGACCACCCAAGGAGTCTCTATGAACCTGCGCAAACCACTGCTCGCCACCCTTCTGCTGGTCAGCCCGACCCTGGCACTGGCACACCCCGGCCACGATCACGCCGGCGTGCTGTCCGGTATCGCTCACCCCATCTTCGGTCTCGATCACCTGTTGGCGATGGTCGCCGTCGGGCTATGGGCGGCCCAGCAGACCGGCAAGGCGCGCTGGGCGCTGCCGCTGATCTTCGTCGCCACCATGCTGCTGGGCGGCCTCGCCGGCTTTGCCGGTATCGAGATGCCGCTGATGGAAACCGGCATTGCCGGCTCGGTATTCGCACTGGGCTTGTTGGTGGCACTGGCGGTACGTCCGCCTCTGCCGATGGCCGCCCTGCTCACTGCGCTGTTCGCCATCAGCCACGGCGTCGCCCATGGCCTGGAACTGCCGGAGCTGTCCAGCCCGTGGGGTTATGCCACCGGCTTCGTGCTGGCCACGGCCGCCCTGCACGCGGCCGGTTACGCAGCGGTGCGCTACCTGCCGCAGGCCGCCGCGCCGCTGGTGCGCATCGCCGGTGCCGCCTCGGCGCTGACCGGCGCCTGGCTGCTGGCCAGCTGAGCGCGGCGATGCGTCAGTGATAGTGCCGTCGCAGCGCTACGTTGAGGCGATCGACCACCTCGGCCCAGTCGGCATCCTCGAGGATCTCCTCACGCAGGAAGCTCGCCTGGGCCGGCGTCCAGAAGGGCGCGTCCGCCAGGTAGATGTCGTCCGCCAGGGGTGAGTGGGTTTCGATGAAGCGCCTGATCGACACGTCGTCGTTGGGCAGCCCCAACTGTTCGAACAGGTTGTGGAAGGCGTGAGTCGATGCGTCCATGTTGAGCCTCCGATGCTGACGCGGGGATGAACCTCTTGAGTATCGTCCATCCCCGCGAAAGCGCCGGCGCGAATCAGCGGAACGGCGGCTCGTCGAAGCTGCGCAGCTTGCGCGAGTGCAGCGAGTTCAGCTGGCTGCGCAACAGGTCGAGGGCGGCGATGCCGATCTTCAGGTGCTGGGTCACGGCGCGCTCGTAGAACGCATTGGCCGACCCGGGCAGCTTGATCTCGCTGTGCAGGGGCTTGTCCGACACGCACAGCAGCGTGCCGTACGGCACGCGCAGGCGATACCCCTGGGCGGCGATGGTGCCGCTCTCCATGTCCACCGCCACCGCACGCGACAGGTTGATCAGCGGCCGCTCCTGGGCCCAGCGCAATTCCCAGTTGCGATCGTCGTAGGTCAGCACGGTGCCAGTGCGCAGACGCTTCTTCAGTGCCTCGCCCTGCTCCCCGGTGATGCGTGCAGCCGCATCCTGCAGCGCCTGCTGCACCTCGGCCAGCGCCGGCAGCGGAATGTGCGGCGGCAGTACGCGGTCGAGGATGCCGTCGCGCCGCATGTAGGCGTGCGCCAGCACGTAATCGCCGATGGACTGCGACTGCCGCAACCCGCCGCAGTGGCCGATCATCAGCCAGCAATGCGGTCGCAGCACCGCCAGGTGATCGGTGATGTTCTTGGCGTTGGACGGACCGACGCCGATGTTCACCAGGGTGATGCCGTGGCCGTCTTCGGCAATCAGGTGATAGGCCGGCATCTGGTAACGGTGCCAGAGCACACCGCCGATGATCGCCTGCGCCTCGCCCTCCTCCATGCCACGTTCGATGATCACGTTGCCCGGCAGCACCATGCGGGTGAAACGGGTGTCGTCACGCAGCATGTCCAGGCCGTGGCGGATGAACTGGTCGACGTAGCGGTGGTAGTTGGTCAGCAGGATCCACGGCTGCACATGGCGCCAGTCGCTGCCGGTGTAGTGCACCAGCCGGCGCAGCGAGAAATCCACCCGTGCGCCGTCGAACAGTGCCAGCGGATAGGGGTCGGCGTGCTCCCAGTCGTAGAGCCCGTCGGCGATGTCGTCGGTCGCGGCGGACAGGTCGGTGCTGGGAAATACCCGCGCCAGCTCGGCCGCAGTCACGCCGGTACCGGCCAGCTCGTCGCCCTGTTCGATCACGTAGGGATAGGGAATGTTGCGGTCGCTCATGCCGACCTCAACGGTGACGTTGAAGTCCTGGATCAGCGGCTTGAGCTGATCGAGCAGGTAGGCGCGAAACGCGGCCGGGTGCGTGACCGTAACGCTGTACACGCCGGGCGCCTGCACCTTGGCATAGGCGCGGGTCGAAGCCGGCACTTCGCCATGGCATTCATAGGTCAGGCGCAGCTGCGGATAGCGGAACAGGCTGCGCTCCTGCAGGCTCGGCTCGGCGCGGCTGGTCACGTAACGTTTGAGCGCCTGGTTGAGCGCCGTGGTGGCGCGCGCGTGCAGTTCGGCAAGGTAGTCCACTGCAGCTTCTGCGCTGGTGGCAATGCGGAAAGTATCACCGGCTGGATTCATGCTGGATTCCTTGTTCAGTCGTTGGAAACATCTTGCCTGCTCATCGATGACAGCGATAGCGCCGCAGACACCTCATCCGTTGCTCGCCTCACGCCAAGCCCCTCGGCCAATGCCTGCAGCGCCTGCTGCAATGGCACCAGCCCGGGCGCCGCACTCAGGCTGAGGCGAAGCGCATCCGGCGCATCGGGGCCGACGGCAAACACCTGTGCCGCCGCGCACTCGATGGAAGCGGCGTGGGCAATGCCGGCCAGGCCGACCTCGCCATCCGTGGCCGTCAACCAAAGGTGCGGCGAAGCGTGCCCCGTCACCCTTGGTCCTAGCAGCTTGCGCGCCATCTTCCAGCGCCGCTCGATCTGGCGACGCTGCCAGGCCAGCCGACGCAGCGCCGTGCCGTCCTCGATCCACTCACTTGCCAGGCGCAGGCACAGCGGCGAGAGCGCCCAGCCGGTGGCCTGCGCTTCCGGATCGATGCGCCCCAGCCATGACCCGGGCGTGGCAATGAAACCGAAACGCAGCCCAGGCGCGACGGTCTTCGACAGGCTGCCGACCAACACGCTGCGCTCACCCAGCAACGTCGCCAGCGGTGGTTCGTCACCGAGGGCTCCGTAGACATCATCCTCGATGATCAGCAGATCGTGCCGACGCGCCAGCTCCGCGATCGCCTCGCGCCGCTCGCGGTCCATGCTGACGCCCGTGGGATTCTGCAGGCAGGGCGTCAGCACCGCGACCCGCGCACCGGTGGCCCGAGCCTGGCGATCGAACTCCTCGGGCACGATGCCGTGCTGATCGAGCGCCACACCATGCAGAGGCAGGCGCAGCTGACGCGCAGCGGCCTTGATGCCGGGCGAGGTCAACGCCTCGACCAACACCGGTTCGCCCGGCGCACACAGGCCCAGCATGGCGGCAAACACACCCTGCTGTGCACCGGCACAGAGCAGGATCTGCCCCGGCGGCAGCTCCAGCCCGCGACGCTGCAACCAGCGGCTGACCGCGACGCGCCCGCGCTGCAGCGCCGAGGCCGAGGGGTAGCCCTGCAACAGCGCAAGCTCTGACGATGCTCCCAGCGCCGCCAGGCTGCGGTGCAGATCCCGGTCGTCCGCGTCCAGCACCGGCAGATTGGTCGACAGGTCCAGGCGCGCCGGCACGGCCTCCGGCTGCTTGAGCAGGAACAGGCTGGCCTCGCGGCTGCTTGCCAGCACAAAGGTGCCGCGGCCGACCTCGCCGCCAACCAGATGCCGTCGCGCGGCCTCGCGATAGGCCTGCATGGCCGTGCTCGGATTGAGCCCCAGCGCCCAGGCCAGCCGGCGCTGCGGAGGCAGGCGATCGCCCGGCTTGAGTTCGCCGCGCTCGATTGCCACGGAGATCGCATCCACCAGCGCCAGATAGCGCGGTTGATCGTTATCGCTAAGCTTCGGAAGCCACATTGCCTGCCATGCAATATAAGGATTTACCCATACAATGATCCGACCTAGGCTCTCCGTCAAACTACTGAAGGAGCCGCCATTGTTCGATCTCACCGCACTGCGACAGGCCGCCGAACTGATCGGCCGGCATGTTCCGCCGACCCCACAGTACAACTGGCCGCTACTGTCGCAACGCCTCGGCTGCGAAGTCTGGGTCAAGCACGAAAACCACACGCCGGCCGGTGCATTCAAGGTTCGCGGCGGCCTGCTCTACGTGCATGAGCTGCTCGGGCGCGAGCCACGACTGCCCGGCATGATCAGCGCCACCCGCGGCAATCACGGCATCAGCCTGGCGATGGCCGCGCGACAGGCCGGCGTGCCGCTGAAGGTTCTGGTACCGCAGGGCAACTCGACGGAAAAGAATGCGGCGATGCGCGCCTGCGGCGCCGAAGTCATCGAACACGGTGAGGATTTCGACACGGCGCGCCAGCAAGCCGCCGAGCTGGTGAGACAGAGCGGCTGGCATTTCGTCCCCGCGCTGCATCCGGACCTGATTCGCGGGGTCGCCACCTATGCCCTGGAGCTCCTCGAGGCCGCGCCGCCGCTGCGCCGCGTCTACGTGCCCATCGGCATGGGCTCGGGGATCTGCGGCCTGATTCGCGTCCGCGACCTGCTGGGGCAGGACTGCGAAATCGTCGGCGTCGTTTCCAGCGCAGCGGACGCATACGCACAGAGCTTCGAGCAGGGGCGGATCGTGTGCACCAAGACCGCCGATACGTTCGCTGATGGCATGGCCTGCCGGATGCCGGCTGCCGAAGCACTGGAGATGATCGCCGAAGGTGCCGCACGCATCGTGCGAGTCGATGACGGCGAAATCCGCCAGGCGATCGTCGCGCTCCACGAAGACACCCACAACACCGCGGAGGGCGCCGGCGCCGCCGCACTGGCTGCCGCCATTCAGGAACGCGCGCTTAACAAGGGGGAACGCATTGCCGTCGTGCTCAGCGGCGCCAACATCGATCGCCGTGTGCTGGCGGGGATACTGGCGGGCCACGCGCGGTGTTCCGACTGACGTGTGCGATGCCAGCAAGGCAGAAGGCTGCCTGTTAAATCAGGAAACGAGTCCGTCGCCGCAGGCAATTCCCGTCTGGCCTGCGCAACGCCATACTCGCGCCCGCCCGGCTCAGCGTGCGCCTGCGAGGCGCCGGCCGGGGCATCGATCGACAGACAGGTAGGCATCATGCAGGTAGCACATCCGGAAACGAGCCGCAGTCGCCTCGGCCAGTTCATCGAACGGCCAGCGTTCCAGCGCGGCATTCTGCTGCTCATCGTGATCAACGCGGCGATTCTCGGCATGCAGACCTCGGCCGCGCTGGTGGCGCGCTGGGGCGAGGCGCTGGTACTGCTGGATTCGCTGATCCTGGCGGTATTCGTTGCCGAGATCGCCGCGCGCATCTATGTCCACCGTGCAGCGTTCTTCCGCGATCCCTGGAGTCTGTTCGACTTCAGCGTGGTCGCCATCGCCCTGGTGCCGGCCAGCGGTCCGTTCAGCATCCTGCGTGCCTTGCGCGTGTTGCGGGTGATGCGCATGGTGACCATGGTGCCGTCGATGCGCCGCGTGGTCGGCGCACTGTTGTCGGCAATTCCCGGGCTGGGCTCGATCGCCATGGTGCTGGCGCTGGTCTTCTACGTCTCGGCGGTGATCGCCACGGGCCTGTTCGCCGCCGACTTCCCCGAGTGGTTCGGCAGCCTTGGTCGTTCGGTGTACACCCTGTTTCAGGTCATGACCCTGGAAAGCTGGTCCATGGGCATCGTGCGCCCGGTGATGGAAATCTTCCCCTATGCCTGGGTGTTCTTCATCCCGTTCATCCTGATCGCCACCTTCACCATGCTCAACCTGTTCATCGCGATCATCGTCAATGCGATGCAGACGGTCACCGACGCAGACCGCGAAGCCACCCAGGCGAGCATCGAGGCGGCGCGCGAGCATATCGAAACCGATCTGCACGATGAGGTCCGCGCCCTGCGCGGGGAGATCGCCGAACTCAAGGAATTGCTGCGCCAGCAGCCTCGTCCCTGACGCTGCAGGCCCGACGGCAAGGGGCTGCCGCCGGACAAGGGCTCATAGATGCGGTGCGCTGCGCGCCAGCAGCGCGGCGATATCCAGCCCCCTCGGCAGGGTGCCGTGCACCCGCCCGTGGCCATCCAGCCGGCTGGCGATGAAGGCATCCGACACCGCGGCATCGCCCGCTTCGAGCAGCAGCTTGGCCTGCAGCGTCACGGCCACCTCTTCGGTCAGCTGGCGGGCGCGGTACTGGATGTCCTCGGTGTCGCCGAAGGCCGCCTTCAGTCGCTGGATATGCACTTTAAGACGCGCGTCACCGTGGCCATCGCCGAGTTCGGCGAACAGCACCTCCAGCACGCCGGGCTCTTTGGACAGCGCGCGCAGTACATCCAGGCATTGCACGTTGCCGGAGCCTTCCCAGATGGAATTCACCGGTGCCTCGCGATAAAGCCGCGGCAGGATGGTTTCCTCGACATAGCCGGCGCCGCCGAGGCATTCGCTGGCCTCGGCGATCATGGTCGGGGCGCGCTTGCAGATCCAGTACTTGCCGATGGCGGTGACCAGGCGGGCGAACTTGTCTTCGTGCTCGTCACGGCGATGGTCCTGGGCGCGGCCCATGCGCAGGGTCAGCGCCAGCGCTGCCTCGCTTTCCAGGGCAAGGTCGGCCAGCACGTTCTGCATTAGCGGCTGATCAAGCAGGGCGCGCCCACCTACCCGGCGGTGCGCGCAATGATGCATGGCCTGGGTCAGCGCCTGACGCATCAGCGAGCTGGAGCCGATCATGCAGTCGAAACGGGTCGAGGCGACCATCTCGATGATGGTCGGCACGCCGCGGCCCTCTTCGCCAACCATCCAGGCCAGCGCGCCGCGGTACTCGACTTCGCTGGAGGCGTTGGCCCAGTTGCCCAGCTTGTTCTTCAGCCGCTGGATATAGAAGGCGTTGCGCGTGCCGTCCGGGCGATGGCGCGGCAGCAGGAAACAGGACAGCCCCTTGTCGGTCTGCGCCAGGGTGAGGAAGGCGCCGCACATGGGCGCCGAGCAGAACCACTTGTGGCCGATCAGCTCGTAGGCCTGCCCCGGCCCGCCAGCACCGACCGCAAAGGCACGGGTCGTGTTGGCACGCACGTCGGTGCCGCCCTGCTTCTCGGTCATGGCCATGCCGATGGTAACGCCGGCCTTCTGCTCCATCGGCACGTTGCGCGGGTCGTATTCGCGGGCGAGGATCTTCGGCAGCCAGCGTTCGGCAAGGTCAGGCTGCAGACGCAACGCCGGCACGCTGGCGTAGGTCATGGTCAGGGGGCAGCTGCTGCCGGCTTCGGCCTGGTTGTGCAGGTACATCAGCGCCGCACGCGCCACCTGCGCGCCGGGCTGGGGATCGGTCCAGGGCAGCGAGGGGATGCCATGCTCGACGGCGGTGCGCATCAGCTCGTGATAGGCCGGATGGAATTCCACCAGATCGATCCGATGACCGTAGCGATCATGGCTCTTGAACACCGGCCTGTTCTCGTTGGCGAGAAAGCCGGCCTGCATCAGTGGCCCACCGGCCAGCGCGCCATAGACATCCAGCCGCCCCTGGGCCCAGCCGGCATGATAGCGCTGCGTCCACTGTTGCAACGGCAGGTCGAGGCGGTAGAGGTTGGCGCCTTCGAGCGGCGGCACCTGATTGGTGACCTCGTGGGTTTCGGCACAGGTCTGCGGAATCATCTGACGGCCCTCGTTTCGTTGCCGATGCGCGGCGGCTGTCAGCAAGCGTAGTCGGCGCATGCGAGCAACGGGCGGCGCGGTTGGATCAGCAGTGAAACACGCAGCGGCAGGGCGCTTGAAGCGAGGTATCGGCCAAAAGGTCCGCGCCTCAGGCAATCGGCGCGGACGGCGGATTGCCGTTCGGTTGACTCGCGAGCATCTGTTCGGGGCCATGCAGCGGGAAGCGCACGCGGATGCAGAAGCGACTGCCCAGGCCGGGCCGCGACTGCTGGCTCAGCTGCCCGCCGAACACTTCGATCAGCCCGCGGCTGATCGCCAGGCCGATGCCGAGCCCGCCGTAGCGTCGGGTCATGGAGCCATCCACCTGGCGGAACTGGTGATAGAGGTAGGCCTGATCGGCGTCGCTGAAACCGATGCCGCTGTCGATCACTTCTACCTCGAGCTGCACCTGGCGCTGTTCCATCGCGCCGCCGAAGCGCAACGTCACGGCGCCCCGCGAGGTGAACTTGACCGCGTTGTCGAGCAGATGACAGATGCTTTGCTCGAACTTCTCGCCGTCCCCGTACACACGGTCCGGCAGCTTGCCGTCGAATTCCAGATCGAAGGCCAGCCCCTTGGCGCGCGCCTGGGGGCCGAACTGCTGCTCCAGCCGCACCGCCGTGTCGCGCAGGCTGAAGCGCTGGGCCTGCAGGCGCAGCTTGCCGGCGCGCAACTCGCTGAGCACGAGGATGTTGTTGACCAGGCGCATCATGTCCCGCGCCGAACCGGTGGCGATGTGCTGGTACTGCTGGAGTTCCTCCGGGGTTTCCGACGCCGGCAGCAGCTCGAGCGCGCCCATCACGCCCATCATCGGCGTGCGCAGCTCGTGGCTGATGTTGGAGAGAAACTCGTCCTTGAGCCGGTTGCTCTCGGCCAGCTCGCGGTTCAGCTGTTCCAGGTCGGAGCGGGCGTTCTCCAGGATCTTTGCCCGCTCGTCCTTCAGCGCGTTGATGCGATCGGCCAGCGCCATCGAAAGCAGCACCACCTCCAGCGCGGCCCCCAGCTGGCTGGCGTACATCGTCAGGAAGTTGTGCGGCAGGTGGCCCAGTACCATCAGGGTGTTGATCTGCCCTCCGACCAGCAACGCGCTCCAGGCGATGATGAAATAGCGCGCCACACGCATGCCGCGCAGCCAGGCCAGGATGCCGGCGGCGAACACCGCCAGGGTGAAGAGCAGCGCCAGCGCGGTGGCCAGGCGCAGCGACAGGCCATAGTCGGTGGTCAGCGCCAGCACCATGACCACCACCGAAAAACCGATGATCAGCCGCAACAGCCGGTCCATCCAGCGGCTGTGCTCGGCGGTGCGCAGGAAACTGCGGGTGAACAGGCAGCCGAACAACCCGGTGGCGCCGATCAGAAGGGGCGTCGCAGCGTTGGCCCACCAGGGCCGATCCGGCCAGAGAAACTGCACCCCGGCGCCGTTCACCGAGACCTGGTAGAGGCCAAACGCGGCGATATAGAGGATGTAGAACAGGTAGCTCTGGTCGCGGATGCTGATATAGATGAACAGGTTGTAGACCAGCATCGCCAGCAGCACGCCATAGATCATGCCCAGTACGTAGATGCGTCCCGGCTGCGCCTCCAGATAGGCGTGCTGCGACCAGAGGCTCAGCGGCACCTGAATCGAGCCTTCGCTCTCCACCCGCAGGTAGAGGCGCTGCGGCTGCTCGGGCTGGAGCTCGAGTTCGAACAGGTAGTTGCCCTGACGGATCTCGCGACTGGCCCAGGGCCGGGTGTCGCCGGTATCCCGGGCGAGGCGGTAGCCACCCTGCCCGTCGGACAGATAGAGCTGCAGGCTGTCCAGCGGCGGATACGCCACTTCCAGCAACCAGCGCCTCGCCCCTTGGGCGATCTGCGGTCGGTAGTTCAGATCGATGCGAACCCAGTGCACGGAGCGTGAATAGCCGGCGTTGAACACCGGCGTGCGATTGCGCTGGAAATGGCTTTCGAATGCGGGCGACGCGATGTCCTCTATGCCGATCTCCCCGCGCGGGTCCTCGAACACTTCCATCATCTGCCCGAGCGGCAAATGACGGGTGTGTTCGTCGAGCTCGACGCCGGCGGCCAAGGCAGGCAGAACAGCCAGGAAGAAGAGGAAGACGTACCGCATGATGCCTCGTGCAGGCCAGGCGACTACTGCGAACCCACCGTCGGTGAACTCTGTCGCCCGGTCCGAAAACCAAAGTGCCAGCAATCTACCACAGCGGCGTGCGCACCCGGAAAAAGCCGATTTGCCAGGATGACTCGGCCGATGACCGGTGCGCGCGGCGGTGGCGGATAGACGCACAACTGCCGCGTCCCGCCAGCGCGGTTTGGTGATAAGCTCGCACGCCATGAAAAACTTCACTTCCCGTCCCGTCGTCCTCTGCCTGTCCGGCCACGATCCCAGTGGCGGCGCCGGCCTGCAGGCGGACATCGAAGCCCTGCTGGCACAGGCCTGCCACGCCGCGCCGACCGTCACCGCGCTCACCGTGCAGGACACCGTCAACGTTTCCGACTTCCGCGTGCTCGACCGCGAGTGGGTACTCGCCCAGGCCAACGCAGTGATCGCCGACCTGCCCATCGCCGCCGTCAAGCTGGGCATGCTCGGCTCGGTGGAGATGGTCGAGACGGTGCTCGAGATCATGGCCCGGCTGCCGGGCGTGCCGCTGGTCTGCGACCCGGTGCTGCGCGCCGGCGGTGGCGGTGCGCTGGGCAAGGAGGATGTCGGCTACGCCATGCGCGAGTGGCTGTTCCCGGTTTCCACCATCGCCACGCCGAATTTGCCGGAAGCTCGGATCCTTGCCGAACTGCCGGAGGGCAGCGCCGACGAGTGTGCCGAACGCCTGCTGCCGCATATCCGCCACCTGCTGATCACCGGCGGCCATGGCGACGAGAGCGAAGTGCACAACCGCCTGTATTGCCGCGACGGCAGTCGTCACGACTTCACTTGCGCGCGCCTGCCGGGCAGCTATCACGGCTCCGGCTGCACGCTTGCCAGCGCCCTGGCCGGTCGTCTGGCACTGGGCGAGGAGCTGACCAGCGCGGTCCGCTCGGCACTCGACTACACCTGGCGGACGCTGCGCGATGCCGAGGCCCCCGGCCACGGCCAGTACGTGCCGCGCCGCCTGCCCCTGGACCTGGCCTGACTGGAGACCAGCGCATGAAGGAATCGTCCCGCCTGCGCGGCCTGTACGCCATCACCGACAGCAAATTGCTGGCCGATGGCCGCCTGCTGCCCTATGTCGAGGCGGCACTGAAGGGCGGCGCCCGCCTGCTGCAGTATCGAGACAAGACCAGCGACGAGGCGCGGCGGCTGCGCGAGGCCGATGCGCTGCAGGAGCTCTGCGCCCGCCACGGTGCTCAGCTGATCATCAACGATGATGCCGAGCTGGCCGCGCGCCTGGGCGTTGGCCTGCACCTGGGCCAGGAAGATGGTTCGCTGGCAGCCGCCCGGGCCCTGCTCGGCCGCCAGGCGATCATCGGCGCCACCTGCCATGCGCAACTGCCGCTGGCCGAGCAGGCGGCGCGTGACGGCGCCAGCTACGTCGCCTTCGGCCGTTTCTTCCAGTCCCACACCAAACCCGGCGCACCGGCAGCCAATCACGAATTGCTGCGTGAAGCCCGCGCCCGTATCGGCCTGCCCATCGTCGCCATCGGTGGCATCACGCTGGACACCGCGCCATCACTGATCGCCGAAGGCGTGCAGATGATCGCCGTGATCCACGCCCTGTTCGCCGCCGACAGCGCCGCCGAGGTCGAGCGCCGCGCCCAGGCCTTCAGCCAACTGTTCAACACGCCCTGATTCCGCCACGGCGGGTCGCTGATGCCGGCCCGCCCCTGTTTTGCGAGGCCCGCATGTCCCGTTCCGAAACCCTCTTTGCCAGCGCCCAGACCCACATCCCCGGCGGCGTCAACTCGCCGGTTCGCGCCTTCCGCAGCGTCGGCGGCACCCCGCTGTTCCTCAAGCACGCCGAAGGCGCCTATGTCATCGACGAGGACGACAAGCGCTACGTCGACTACGTCGGCTCCTGGGGCCCGATGATCCTCGGCCACAGCCACCCGCAGGTACTGGATGCCGTGCGTCGCCAGCTCGAGCACGGGCTGTCCTACGGCGCACCGACCGCGATGGAAACCGAGATGGCAGAGCTGGTCTGCCGCCTGGTGCCGTCCATGGAGATGGTCCGCATGGTCAGCTCCGGCACCGAGGCAACCATGAGCGCGATCCGCCTGGCCCGTGGTTACACCGGTCGCGACGCCATCATCAAGTTCGAGGGCTGCTATCACGGCCACTCCGACAGCCTGCTGGTGAAAGCCGGCTCCGGCGCCCTGACCCAGGGCGTACCAAGCTCAGCGGGCGTGCCGGCGGACTTCGCCAAGCACACCCTGACCCTGGCCTACAACGACCTCGACGAAGTCGAAGCCACGCTGAAGGAAAAGGGCGAGCAGGTCGCCTGCATCATCGTCGAGCCGGTGGCCGGCAACATGAACTGCGTGCCGCCGGCGCCGGGCTTCCTCGAGGGCCTGCGCCGCCTGTGCGACGCGCACGGCGTGGTGCTGATCTTCGACGAGGTGATGACCGGTTTCCGCGTCGCCCTCGGCGGTGCCCAGGCCTACTACGGCGTGACGCCGGACCTTTCGACCTTCGGCAAGATCATTGGCGGCGGCATGCCGGTGGGCTGCTTCGGCGGCAAGCGCGCCATCATGGAACGCATTGCCCCGCTCGGCCCGGTCTACCAGGCTGGCACGCTGTCGGGCAATCCACTGGCCATGGCCGCTGGCCTGACCACCCTGGAGTTGATCAGCCGCCCCGGCTTCCATGACGAACTGGGTGCCTACACCAGCCGCATGCTGCAGGGCTTGCAAGATCGCGCCGATGCCGCCGGCATCCCCTTCGTCACCACCCAGGTGGGCGGCATGTTCGGTCTGTATTTCAGCGGCGCTGACGACATCGTGACCTTCGCCGACGTCATGGCCAGCGATGCCGACCGCTTCAAGCGCTTCTTCCACCTGATGCTCGAGGGCGGCGTTTACCTGGCGCCGAGCGCGTTCGAAGCCGGCTTCACCTCCATCGCCCACGGCGATAAAGAGCTGGCCATCACCCTCGACGCCGCCGAGCGCGCCTTCGCCAAGCTCAAGTGAACGCGCCGATGGAACTGCTGCAGTCCCTGCTGCTGACGCTTGCCGCTGCTGCCAGCGCGATCCAGATCGGTCGCGCCCGGCGCCGTTACGACGAAGCGGATCAACCGGCGCTGTTCAGCGCGATGCTCGCCTTCATCCTCGCCGCGGCTAGCGGGGCGACCGGCCTCGCCGGCGGATTGGCCGAGGCCCAGCAGTGGCTGGAACGCGCCACCCTGCTGCTCGGTCTGCCGCTGCTCGCACTGGCTGCGCTGACCCTGGCACGACGCTGGGTCTGGAGCCGGCCGAACTGGGGCCGGGTGGTGCTGGGCCTGTGCGTGTTCTTCGAACTGGCACGACAGCTGGGCTGGAGCGAGCCCTATACGCTCGGCCTGCTGCTCGCCAGTGCGCTGCTGGTGATCTACGCGGCGGTGCTGCAATGGCCGGAACGCTTGCCGAGCGGCGCTGGCGTCGCGGCCGGCGTGCTGTTGCTGCTCATGCTGCCGATACCCAGCGGCAGTGCTATCGGCAATCCGCTGGCCGGGGTAGAGCCACTGCTGCTGGCCATCGCCAGTCCGCTGCTGGCGCTGCTGTTGCTGCGCTTGCCGGGCAGCACAGGCGAACAACAGCCAACCGCGACATAAAAAGCCGATGGCAGGCGGTTAAAGGCTTTGTAAGCAGACTGCAGCTTATCCATAATGTGACGGCTGGCTCGTTCCAGCCTTTCATTATCGCCCTGCTCCTCGAGGCGCCAGATTTTCATGATCCGCACCGGCCGCATCCTGTCTTTGGGCTGTCTGCTGCTTCTCTCGCCTCTCACGGCCCTGGCCGGCGGGAACACCCTGCTGATCCCGGCGACCGCCCGTTGCGCGCTCAACACGCTCCCCGAAGAACTCCCCGAGGCGCTGCGCAGCTGCCAGCAGGCCGCCAGCGAAGGCGACGTGCAGGCCGCCTACGAACTGGGCGAATTCCACTACGATGGCCGCCGCGCACCGCGCGACCTGGCCAAGGCGCTGTACTGGTTCGAACAGGCATCGCTGCGCGGCCATGCGGCGGCGCAGCACCGCCTCGGCGTGATGTTCTTCCGGGGCGAAGGCGTCAAGGCGAACAACGTCCAGGCCTATATCGTGCTGAAGATGGCTGCGGTCAACGGCGAGGACGAGGCGCTGGACACCGCCGACCGCGTCTCCGCGCAGATGCGCCGCGACGAACTGGAGATCGCCACTCAGGTGCTCGGCCAGATCTTCCGCGACTATCTCATGCAGCTGCAGGCCGCCGACGCGCCGCTCATTCCCTGAAGCCTGGCGAGGCAGCCGCCCTGCGGCATCCGTCCGCGCTTTCCCCTGCCCGGCGGTGGGCATATAATCGCCGGTCATTTTTTGCACAACGCCGGCCCGTAACATGACCCGCAAGCTTTTCATCGAAACCCATGGCTGCCAGATGAACGAGTACGACAGCTCGCGCATGGTGGACCTGCTGGGCGAACACCAGGCCATGGAGATCACCGAGAATCCGGCAGAAGCCGACGTGATCCTGCTCAATACCTGCTCGATCCGCGAAAAGGCCCAGGAAAAGGTCTTTTCCCAGCTGGGCCGCTGGCGCGAACTGAAACAGGACAATCCGCAGCTGGTGATCGGCGTCGGTGGCTGCGTCGCCAGCCAGGAAGGCGCGGCGATCCGCGACCGCGCGCCCTATGTCGATGTGGTCTTCGGCCCGCAGACACTGCACCGCCTGCCGGAAATGATCGATGCCGCGCGCACCACCAGGACGCCGCAGGTGGATATTTCCTTCCCCGAGATCGAGAAGTTCGACCGCCTGCCCGAGCCGCGCGTCGACGGCCCCAGCGCCTATGTCTCGGTCATGGAAGGCTGCAGCAAGTACTGCACCTTCTGTGTGGTGCCCTACACCCGCGGCGAAGAAGTCAGCCGGCCGCTGGCCGATGTGCTGGCGGAGATCGTTCACCTGGCCGAGAACGGCGTCAAGGAAGTCACCCTGCTGGGGCAGAACGTCAACGGCTATCGCCACGACGGCCACGACTTCGCCGACCTGCTGCATGCAGTGGCAGCGATCGATGGCATCGGACGCATCCGCTACACCACCAGTCATCCGCTGGAATTCTCCGACGCCATCATCCAGGCCCACGCGGACATCCCGCAGCTGGTGAAATACCTGCACCTGCCGGTGCAGGCCGGTTCCGACCGCATCCTCGCAGCGATGAAGCGCAACCACACCGCGCTGGAATACAAGTCGCGCATCCGCCGCCTGAAGGCCGCGGTCCCGGACATCCTGATCAGCTCGGACTTCATCGTCGGCTTCCCCGGCGAGACGGACAAGGACTTCGAACAGACCATGAAGCTGATCGAGGACGTCGGCTTCGACTTCTCCTACTCCTTCGTCTACAGCGCTCGTCCCGGCACCCCGGCGGCGGACCTCGCCGACGACACACCGGAGGAGGTCAAGAAACAGCGCCTGGCGATCCTTCAGCAGCGCATCAACCAGCAGGGCTTCGAGAACAGCCGACGAATGGTCGGCACCACGCAGCGCATCCTGGTCAGCGACTACTCGAAAAAGGACCCCGGCATGCTGCAGGGCCGTACCGAGCACAATCGCATCGTCAACTTCCGCTGCGACAACCCGCGACTGATCGGCCAGTTCGTCGACCTTCACATCGACGATGCGCTGCCACACTCGCTGCGTGGCAGCCTGCTATCTTGAGAGTGACGGTCGCGGGCCCGTGTGATTGCATCGGCGCCGCGACCGGCTGCCCGACTGTGCTTTCCGCATTGCGCCCGCAGCGCTATTCTTTCCCTCACCACTTCGCCGATCACGGCCACATATAAAAGCCCTTGAACGCACCCATAGAACCGCATCGTTTCACTCTCGAACCCTTTGAAGCCCGTCGCTTCGCCAACCTCTGCGGCCAGTTCGACGAGCATCTGCGCCTGATCGAACAACGCCTGGAGCTGGAAATCCGCAACCGCGGCAACCAGTTCGAACTGGTCGGCCCGAGCAACGTGGCCAAGTCCGCCGAGAACCTCCTGCGCCGCCTGTACCGCGAGACCAAGACCACCGAGCTGTCTCCGGACATGGTGCACCTGTACCTGCAGGAATCCGGCATGGAGGAACTGGCCAACCCGAACGCCCAGCAGGGCGTGGCGCTGCGCACCAAGAAGGGCATGATCCGCCCGCGTGGCGCCAACCAGCAGCGCTACGTCAAGGCCATCCTCGACAACGACATCAATTTCGGCGTGGGCCCGGCCGGTACCGGCAAGACCTACCTGGCGGTCGCCTGCGCGGTGGACGCGCTGGAACGTGAGCAGGTGCGCCGCATCCTGCTGGTGCGCCCGGCGGTGGAAGCCGGCGAGAAGCTCGGCTTCCTGCCGGGCGACCTGGCGCAGAAGATCGACCCCTACCTGCGCCCACTGTACGACGCGCTCTACGAAATGCTCGGCTTCGAGTACGTGGCAAGGCTCATCGAGAAGCAGGTGATCGAGATCGCTCCGCTGGCCTACATGCGCGGGCGTACGCTGAACAACAGCTTCATCATCCTCGATGAGAGCCAGAACACCACCCAGGAGCAGATGAAAATGTTCCTGACCCGGATCGGCTTCGGCTCCACCGCCGTGATCACCGGCGACATCACCCAGGTCGACCTGCCGCGTGGCACCAAGAGCGGCCTGGCGCACGTCATCGAGGTGCTCAAGGACGTCAACGGCATCAGCTTCACCCACTTCAAGCCCAAGGACGTGGTGCGCCACCCGCTGGTGCAGCGCATCGTCGAGGCGTACGAGTCGTTCGAGGATCGTCAGTCGTCGGCCAGCAAGCGCGCCGCGCAGGATGCCGCCGGTGATTGAACTCGACCTGCAGTGCGCCAGCACTGGCGCCGCGCCCGCTGCGGCGGACCTGCAGCGCTGGTGCGAACTGGCGCTGCGTCAGCGCAGTGGCGACTCCGAGCTGACCATTCGCCTGGTCGACGAGGAGGAAGGCCGCGAGCTCAACCGCACCTGGCGACAGAAGGACTACGCCACCAACGTGCTGTCGTTCCCGGCCGATGTGCCGGACGAGTTTCTCGACATTCCTCTGCTCGGCGACCTGGTCATCTGCGTGCCGGTGGTCGAGCGCGAGGCAGCGGAACAGGGCAAGACCCTCGACGCGCACTGGGCGCATCTGGTCATCCATGGCTGCCTGCATCTGCTCGGCTACGATCACATCGAAGATGCCGAAGCCGAGGAGATGGAAGCGCTTGAGCGCCAGCTGCTGGCTGAACTGGGGCACTCCGACCCCTATGCTGAAGATTCGCCCGAACCGGGCATTTGCAAGGACTCTTGAGTCAACGACATGAGCGAAGATCGATCGATCAGCGGGCAGAAGACCTGGCTGGAAAGAATCACCCAGGCTTTTGCCCATGAACCCAAGAATCGCCAGGAGCTGCTGGAGATCCTGCGCGAGGCCCACCAGAACAAGCTGCTCGACAACGAGGCGCTGGCCATCGTCGAAGGCGCCATCCAGGTCGCCGACCTGCAGGTACGCGACATCATGGTGCCGCGGTCGCAGGTGATCAGCATCAAGGCCGACCAGTCTCCACGCGAATTCCTCCCCGCCATCATCGCCGCCGCGCATTCGCGCTATCCGGTCGTCGGCGAGAGCCTCGACGAGGTGATCGGCGTGCTGCTGGCCAAGGATCTGCTGCCGCTGATCCTCAAGGAGGACCAGCAGAACTTCGACATCAAGGACCTGCTGCGCCCGGCCACCTTCGTGCCCGAATCCAAGCGCCTCAATGTGCTGTTGCGCGAGTTCCGCGCCAACCACAACCACATGGCCATCGTCATCGACGAATACGGCGGCGTGGCCGGCCTGGTGACCATCGAAGACGTGCTCGAGCAGATCGTCGGCGATATCGAGGACGAGCACGACGTCGAGGAAGACAGTTATATCCGACCGTTGCCCAGCGGCGACTTTCTGGTCAAGGCGCTGACGCCGATCGACAGCTTCAACGAGTACTTCGGCAGCGCCTTCCCCGACGACGAGTTCGATACCGTTGCCGGCCTGGTGATGAGCACCTTTGGCCATCTGCCCAAGCGCAACGAGGTGACCGAGATCGACGGTTTCCGCGTTCGCGTATTGAATGCCGACAGCCGCCGCGTGCACATGCTGCGCCTGAGCCGTCTGGAAAGCGCTTGACCTGCGACTTGCCGCCCGCCCGCGGGCGGCAAGCGATCGGCCAGCTTGCCGGATCGCCTCGTTGCCCTTAGCCTGCGCCGCAATCCCCGCCCAAGGAAACCCCATGCACTGGTTCACCCGCCCCGGCTGGCCGGGCAATCTGCTGGCGCTACTGGCCGGCACGCTGACCACGCTCTCTTTGGCCCCCTTCGACATCTGGCCGCTGGCCCTGTTGTCGGTGGCACTGCTCTACCTCGGCCTGCGCGAAACCGGGCCGAAACAGGCGGCGCAACGCGGCTGGTGCTACGGCTTCGGCCTGTTCGCCTCGGGCGTCAGCTGGGTCTATGTGAGCATCCATGACTTCGGCGCGGCGTCGCCGCCATTGGCCGGGCTGCTGACGTTCGGCTTTGTCGCCGGCCTGGCGCTGTTCTTCGCCCTGCTCGGCTGGCTCTGGGTGCGGCTGCTGCGCAATCGCCATTCGGCGCTCGGTGACGCGCTGGCCTTCACCGCGCTCTGGCTGGCCTTCGACGCCCTGCGTGGCTGGCTGCTCACCGGCTTTCCCTGGCTCTATATCGGCTACAGTCAGCTCGACGGCCCGCTATCCGGCCTGGCACCGGTGGGTGGCGTCTGGCTGCTGAGCTTCGCCATCGCCCTGAGCGCCACCCTGCTCGTCGCGCTGCCGCGGCTGCGTGCCGACAAGCCGCGTCTGGCGGCTGGCATCCTGTTGCTGATCGCCCCCTGGCTGACCGGACTGGCGCTCAAGGATCGCGCCTGGACCCAGGACAAGGGCAACCCCCTGAGCGTGGTTGCGGTACAGGGCAACGTCGAGCAGAGCATGAAGTGGGACCCCAAGAAGCTGGAGATGCAGCTGCTGTTGTACCGCGACATGACCTTTCGCAGCCGCCCGGCGGACCTGATCGTCTGGCCGGAAACCGCCGTGCCGATCCTCAAGGAACACGCCGAAGGCTACCTGGCGATGATGGCTGGCTTCGCCGAGCAGCGCGGATCGGCGCTGATCACCGGTGTGCCGGTGCGCCAGCCCAACGCCGACGGCGAGCTGCGCTACTACAACGGCCTGACCACCGCTGGCGAGGGTGCCGGCACCTACCTCAAGCAGAAGCTGGTGCCGTTCGGCGAGTACGTGCCGCTGCAGGAACTGTTGCGCGGGCTGATCGCCTTCTTCGACCTGCCAATGTCCGATTTCGCCCGAGGCGAACCCGGCCAGCCGCTGCTGCAAGCCAGAGGCCTGCAGATCGCGCCCTACATCTGCTACGAGGTGGTCTATCCGGAGTTCGCCGCGGGCCTCGCGGCGCAGAGCGATCTGCTGCTGACGGTGAGCAACGACGCCTGGTTCGGCCGCTCCATCGGCCCGCTGCAGCACCTGCAGATGGCGCAGATGCGCGCGCTGGAGGCCGGACGCTGGATGATCCGCGCTACCAACAACGGCATCACCGTGCTGATCGACCCCTATGGGCGCATCACCGAGCAGATTCCGCAGTTCGAACAGGCCGTGCTGTATGGCGAGGTCACGCCAATGCAGGGGCTTACGCCCTACCTGCGCTGGCGCTCCTGGCCGCTGATCGCGGTATGTGTGTTGCTGCTCGGCTGGGCACTGGTCAGACGCAAGTCCGCATAGGGACGCTCTGTGTCCCTGCGACTGGGAGAAAGCATTCCGCTCATTCGTTCGACGAGCGATAAACCAGCGGGTACACCGCCATCCCCACCACTTCGTTGAGCAGCAGGCCGTTCTGCCAGAATGCCTTGGATTCCGGCAGCCAGCCATTGAGCGGACGCGCGTTGTGCCCGCCCATAAAGCCGACGGGCGCGGCGATCACCTCGATGCCGTTCTGCTCGAAGCACCAGCGCGAGCGCGGCATATGTGCGGCCGAGGTGACCAGCACCACCCGCTCGACGCCGGCGGCGCGCAGCATCTCGGCGCTGAACAGGGCATTCTCCCAGGTGGTCCGGCTGCGCTCCTCGAGCCAGCGCGTGGCCACGCCGAAGTCGCGCTGCAGCACCTCTGCACCGAGCATGGCCTCGCTGGGCGGCTGCCCGTAATGCAGACCGCCACTGGTGAGAATCGGCAGCCCGCTGGCCTTGGCCAGTCGTGCCGCATAGCGCAGGCGCTCCAGCGCGGTGTAGCCCGGCTGATCGCCGCCCCAGGCCGGATCGTTCTGCTCCCGGCCCGCGCCCAGCACCACAATGGCCCCGGCTTGCCCGCTCAGTTGCGACCAGCGTGCCTCCACCAGTGCCGGCTCGCGCTCCACCGCGCGCGCCGTCCATTCGACGATGATCGGCAGGCTCATCAGCCAGAGCCCGGTGAAGCCGGTGACGAAACACAGCGCCGCCAGCCTTGGCGAGCGGCGGCGAAGCCACCAGCCCAGCAGCAACAGAAGCAACAGCACACCTGGTGGCAACAGCAGTTGCTTGAAGAAATAACGAATCGGCATCCCAGCTCTCCGGCAAAGGACGACACTCTAGCGGCTGTCAGCCGATTTGTCGGCGCAGGCTGAGCTCAATGCCGCGGGTAGGTGTGCAGCCGTTGCCGGGCACGCAGCAACTGCGAACCGCATGCCGGGCATGCCGCAGGCCCGGCACCTTCCGGCCAGCTCACCTCGGCATTGCACAGGGCGCAGCTCAGAGTTTGCTGCAGATGTAAGGGGGCATGCCTCGGGCGCATGCCATGTCGCTGGCGACTGCCGCCGCGTACGGCGGGTCGCATTGCCTGGCGCGTGAGATGGGCCTGTTCCTCGGCGGCGGCATGCCAGCCGGAAAGCCACTGGGAATCGCGCTGCAGATAGGCACGGATCAACTCGAACTCGGCGGGGGTCAGCCCGCGCACCTCGAGCTCGCCGGCGACATCCGCCTCACCGGACGCGCTTCGCTCCGCCTCCTGCAGCGCCGACGTCAAACGCTGCAGCACCCGTGCATATAGACTGCTGTCCTCCGCTCGCGGCTCTCTGTCCATCTACCTCACCTCACGTTCGTCCCGCCCCTGGATCAAGCGTAGCTCAGCCTGGCCCGCTCAAGCCGGACACGACGGACGGAACCCAAGGCGCTGACGGCAAATCGGGTTTCCCTAGGCTGCGGGGGGTCATGTATGCTACGGCGCTTCCATGCCTCCGCCCGCCATCCGCCGGGTCGCGTTTGCACAGGGTCCTTCGGACCTGCCTGCCGCGCCTGCGCCAGCGCATTCGCGGAGAGCCAGCCCCTACCCAACGCCAGTAGCCATGCACGAACAGTATCAGCCCCGCGAGATCGAAGCCGCCGCGCAATCCCACTGGGATTCGCAGAAATCCTTTGAAGTGAGCGAACAGCCCGGCAAGGACACCTTCTATTGCCTGTCGATGTTCCCCTACCCCAGCGGCAAGCTGCACATGGGCCACGTGCGCAACTACACCATCGGCGACGTGATCGCCCGCTACCAGCGCATGCAGGGCAAGAACGTGCTGCAACCGATGGGCTGGGACGCCTTCGGCATGCCGGCCGAAAACGCCGCGATGAAGAACCAGGTGGCGCCGGCCAAATGGACTTACGAGAACATCGCCTACATGAAGGCCCAGCTGAAAAGCCTGGGCCTGGCCATCGACTGGTCGCGCGAAGTCACCACCTGCAAGCCGGACTACTACCGCTGGGAACAGTGGCTGTTCACCCGTCTGTTCGAGAAGGGCGTGATCTACCGCAAGAACGGCACGGTGAACTGGGACCCGGTGGACCAGACCGTGCTGGCCAACGAGCAGGTCATCGACGGCCGCGGCTGGCGTTCGGGCGCGCTGATCGAGAAGCGCGAAATCCCGATGTACTACTTCAAGATCACCGCCTACGCGGATGAGCTGCTGGAGAGTCTGGACGAGCTGGACGGCTGGCCCGAGCAGGTCAAGACCATGCAGCGCAACTGGATCGGCAAGTCGCGCGGCATGGAGATCAGCTTCCCCTACGACGTCGCCAGCATCGGCAACGAAGGTGTGATGAAAGTCTTCACCACCCGCCCCGATACGCTGATGGGTGCGACCTACGTGGCCGTCGCCGCCGAACATCCGCTGGCCACCCTGGCGGCACAGCAAAACCCCGAGCTGCAGGCCTTCATCGATGAGTGCAAGCGCGGCGGCGTTGCCGAAGCCGACATCGCCACCCAGGAGAAGAAGGGCCTGGCCACTTCCCTGCGCGTGCAGCACCCGCTGACCGGCGAGCTGCTGCCGGTATGGGTCGCCAACTACGTGCTGATGAACTACGGTGAGGGCGCGGTCATGGCCGTGCCGGCACATGACGAGCGCGACTTCGAGTTTGCCAGCAAGTACGGCCTGCCGATCAAGCCAGTGGTACGCACCAGTGCCGGCGACGAGACACCCGCGCCCTGGCAGGACGCCTACGGCGAGCACGGCCAGCTGATCAACTCCGGCATCTACGACGGCCTGGATTTCGAAGGCGCCTTCGATGCCATCGAAGTGGCGCTGCAGAAGAAGGGCCTCGGCCAGGCGCGTACCCAGTTCCGCCTGCGCGACTGGGGCATCAGCCGCCAGCGCTACTGGGGCTGTCCGATTCCGATCATCCACTGCGACAGCTGTGGCGATGTGCCAGTGCCGGAAGACCAGCTGCCGGTGGTGTTGCCCGAAGACGTGGTGCCGGACGGCGCTGGCTCGCCGCTGGCCAGGATGCCCGAGTTCTACGAATGCACGTGCCCGAAATGCGGCGCACCGGCCAAGCGCGAAACCGACACCATGGACACCTTCGTCGAGTCGTCCTGGTACTTCGCCCGCTACGCCAGCCCGAACTATGACCAGGGCATGGTCGACCCGCAGGCGGCCAACCACTGGCTGCCGGTGGACCAGTACATCGGCGGTATCGAACACGCCATCCTGCACCTGCTCTACGCACGCTTCTTCCACAAGCTGATGCGCGACGAAGGGCTGGTCAGCTCCAACGAACCGTTCAAGAACCTGCTGACCCAGGGCATGGTGGTCGCCGAGACCTACTACCGCACCCTGGAAAACGGCGGCAAGGACTGGTTCAACCCGGCCGACGTCGAGGTCGAGCGTGACGCCAAGGCCAAGGTCATCGGCGCCAGGCTCAAGACCGACGGCCTGCCGGTGGAAATCGGCGGCACCGAGAAGATGTCCAAGTCGAAGAACAACGGCGTCGACCCGCAGGCGATGATCGATGCCTACGGCGCCGACACCTGCCGTCTGTTCATGATGTTCGCCTCGCCGCCGGACATGAGCCTGGAATGGTCCGACTCCGGCGTCGAGGGCGCCAGCCGCTTCCTGCGCCGCGTCTGGCGCCTGGCCCACGCGCATGTCAGCGCCGGACTTCCGGGCGCGCTCGATGTGGCCGCACTTAACGATGAGCAGAAGGCCGTGCGCCGCGCGATTCATCTGGCGATCAAGCAGGCCAGCACCGATGTCGGCCAGCACCACAAGTTCAACACCGCCATCGCTCAGGTCATGACGCTGATGAACGTGCTGGAAAAGGCGCCGACCGCCGGGGAACAGGACCGCGCCCTGCTGCAGGAAGGCCTGGAAACCGTCGCCCTGCTGCTGGCACCGATCACCCCGCATATCTGCCACGAACTCTGGCAGCAGCTGGGCAAGCCGGGCGCGATCATCGACGCGCAGTGGCCCAAGGTCGACGAGGCCGCCCTGGTGCAGGACAGCCTGACCCTGGTGGTACAGGTCAACGGCAAGCTGCGCGGCCAGATCGAAGTGCCGGCCAGCGCCAGCCGGGAAGAGGTGGAGACCGCCGCGCGCGGCAACGAGAACGTACTGCGCTTCACCGAAGGCCTGACCATCCGCAAGGTCATCGTGGTGCCGGGCAAGCTGGTCAACATCGTCGCTAACTGATTCGGTCCCGGCGCCTGCGCCGGGCCTGCAAGGGGATAACAAGATGAACAAACGGAATCTGGTGGTGCTGGGTCTGACATTGCTGCTGAGCGCCTGCGGTTTCCAGCTGCGCGGCACCGGTGATGTAGAGTTCGGTCTCAAGGAAATCGATCTGCAGGCCCGCAACAGCTATGGCGAGACGGTCCAGCAGCTCGAGAGCTTGCTGCAGAGCAATGGCGTGCGGGTGACCCCCAGCGCGAAGTACAGCCTCAATCTGGCCCGCGAGCAGACCCGCCAGCGCACCGCGAGCTACACCAGCTCGGCACGCAGCGCCGAGTACGAGCTGACCAGCACACTCGATTACGAATTCCGCGGCCCGCAGAACCTGCTGTTGCTCGAAGACAGCATCGAGGTGCAGAAGGTCTACGTGCACGACAGCAACAACCTGATCGGCTCGTCCCAGGAAGGCGACCAGCTGCGCCAGGAAATGCGCCGCGAACTGCTGCAGCAGCTCGCCCTGCGTATCCAGCGCATCACGCCGTCACAGCTCGACCGCCTGCAGCAGGAAGCCGAAGCCAAGGCACGCGCCGAGGCGGAGGCCGTCGAAGCCGCCCGCCGCGCCCAGGACGCGCAACCGCAGCAGTCGCCCATCCAGCTACCCGTCCGCTGAGCCTGCACGGGGGCCGTAGCGCCCCCGTCTTCTGCCCATGAAGCTCTCCCCCGCCCAACTCGGCAAGCACCTGCAAGGCGCTCTCGCGCCCGTCTACGTGGTCTGTGGCGACGAGCATCTGCTGTGCCAGGAAGCCTGCGATGCGATTCGCGCGGCTACCCGTGCACAGGGGTTCAGTGAGCGCCAGGTCTTTCATGTCGAGACCGGCTTCGACTGGGGCCAGCTCATTGAGGCTGGCGCCAGCCTGTCGCTGTTCGCGGAAAAACGCCTGATCGAGTTGCGCATTCCCAACGGCAAGCCAGGGGACAAGGGCGCCGCGGCGCTACTGGACTACCTGGCGCGCCCGGCCGACGACACGGTGCTGTTGATCAGCCTGCCCAAGCTCGACGGCAGTACGCAGAAGACCAAGTGGGCCAAGGCGCTGATCGAAGGCAAGGACGTGCAGTTCCTGCAGATCTGGCCGGTGGATGCCGCGCAGCTACCGCAATGGATCCGCCAGCGATTGGCCCAGGTCGGCCTGTCCGCTGACCAGGAAGCCGTCGAGCTGATCGCCGCGAGAGTCGAAGGCAATCTGCTGGCCGCCGCCCAGGAAATCGAGAAGCTGAAACTGCTGGCCGACGCCGGCCAGATCAGCGCCGATACCGTGCAAGCCGCCGTCGCCGACAGCGCCCGCTACGACGTCTTCGGCCTCATCGACGCGGCGCTCCACGGGCAGGCCGCTCATGCGCTGCACATGCTCGAGGGCTTGCGCGGCGAGGGCGTGGAGGCACCAGTGATCCTCTGGGCATTGGCGCGCGAGCTGCGCCTGTTGGCCAACATCTCCCAGCAGTATGGTCAGGGCGTTCCGCTCGATCGCGCCTTCAGCCAGGCTCGCCCACCGGTCTGGGACAAACGACGCCCGTTGGTCTCCAAGGCACTGCAACGGCACGACGCCGCAGGCTGGAGCCGCTTGCTGATGGCTGCACAGCGCATCGACGAGCAGATCAAGGGCCAGGCCGAAGGCGACCCCTGGATCGGGCTGGCCAATATCTGCCTGCAGCTGAGCGGCCGCCGGCTGGGCGCGGGCTGACATCGCCGCCTGCTGGACATTTTTTGTACAAGCCCTATGATGCCCTCGCCCGATGCCGGGCTACCTGAGGGATACATCATGAGCACACGCAAGAAGCGGCCGAACAAGGCCAAACGGCTGGTCGCGCAACCGCTGTTCCGCCAGCGCCAGGAAACGCCCAAGAAAGGCAAAGGCAGCTACCGCCGCGAAGCCTCCCAGTCCACCAACTGGGAGGCTTCGGTCCTTCTGACGGCCTGAAAACCCAACACCCCGAAAGCGTGATAATGTCAGCGGCCGACGACACCTTTCGAGAGTGGTGCATGTATTACACCTTCGTTCCCGTTCTGCTGCTGCGAACGCTGGTCGCCGCCTCGGCGATGAGCCTGGTGGTCGCCTGTGCCGCCGAACCCCTCGCGCAGTCTTCTCTTGTCGGCAACGCGGCCGCCCCCTCCGGTCAGCGTAGCGACAATGCCGTCGTCGACGCGCCAGCAGAAGCCACGCATCTCAGCTTCAGCCAGTGGCGCGAGCAGTTCCGTGCAGAGGCCCTAGCAGCGGGCATTTCCGCCGCCACCTTCGACCGCGCCTTCGCCGGGGTGCAGCCCGATCCGGCGGTGATCGAAGCCGATCGCAGCCAGCCGGAGTTCACGCGCCCGGTCTGGCAATATCTGGAAAGCGCGATTTCGCCCCAGCGGGTCCGCAGCGGACAGCGCCTGTTGAACGAGCACGCCGCAACCCTGGACCGCATCGAGGCACGCTACGGCGTCGATCGCGAAACCCTGGTCGCCGTCTGGGGCCTTGAGAGCAGTTTCGGCCAGATCATGGGCGACAAGTCGGTGATCCGCTCGCTGGCCACCCTCGCCCATGAAGGGCGCCGCCCGGCCTTTGCCAAGAGCCAGCTGATCGCGGCGTTGGAGATCCTCCAGCACGGCGACGTCTCACCGCAGCAGATGCGCGGTTCCTGGGCTGGCGCCATGGGTCAGACGCAGTTCATCCCGACCACCTACAACACCCATGCGGTGGACTTCGACGGTGACGGCAAGCGCGACATCTGGAACAGCTCGGCCGATGCCCTGGCGTCCGCCGCACACTACCTGCAGGCCTCTGGCTGGAAGCAAGGTCAGCCCTGGGGCTTCGAGGTACAACTGCCCAGCGGCTTCGACTACGCCCTGGCCGACAACGAGATCCGCAAGCCACTGGCCGAATGGCGCCGCCTCGGCCTACGCGGCCTGCCCGGCGGACGAGACGAAGCCAATGCCAGCCTGCTGCTGCCAGCCGGACACCGTGGTCCGGCATTCCTGATCATGGACAACTTCCGCGCGATCCTGCGTTACAACAACTCCTCGGCCTACGCGCTGGCCATCGGGCTGCTGTCCGAGAGCTTCCAGGGCAAGGGCCAGGTGGCGGGTAGTTGGCCGCGTGGCGAGCAGCCGCTCAGCCGTTCGGAGCGCCTGGAGCTGCAGGAGCGCCTCGTCGCTCAGGGCTTCGACCCCGGCACCCCGGACGGCATCATCGGTGCCAACACGCGCAAGGCCATTCGCGGCTTCCAGCAGCGCCTCGGCTGGCCCGCCGACGGTCATCCCACCCAGGAACTGCTCGGCCGTCTGCGCGCTCAGCCCTGACCAACCTCAGCCAACGAAAAAGCCCCGGCAGATTATGCCGGGGCTTTTTTGCGTTCAGCCTCTACGTGAGTGCCAGACGGCCTCAGTGCTTGATCGCGACTTCATAGAGGTAATCGGGAAGCGGATCGATCACCACCTGCTGCCCCTGGTAATGGGCCTTGACCGCTTCGCGCGGTACGACGCCATGGGGGACCCGCTGGTCGCCGCCCAGCCGCTGGCGAGCACGGTAGTCGATGACGCAGCCATCGGCTTCGACCCAGAAGTGTGGCGCGACCACCTTACCGTCCAGCTCGACCTGCCCCAACATCGCACGGTACGGAATACGCTGCTTGGCCAGACGCGTCACGACCAGGCGGCTCATCGCGTCGCACTCGACCTTTGCGGCATCCAGATCGTCAAGCAAGTCCTTCAACTGGGGTTCGTTCATCTGCAGTGGCCCTCGGTTGGCCTCATGGTGTAAACGAGCGCCACTATAGACCAAAGTCTAATGCGGCGTAATGCCGCAATTTTCTTGCCAACGCTTCGCTGGCAAACCGAACGGATTCCGCCAAGCGGGCAACAAAAAAGCCGCGGAGGCGATTCGACGCCTGCGCGGCTTTCCTTGGAACGACCGGACCGCCGGGTCCGATCAGTCGTGCTTGGCGCCGTGAGCCTGCTGGTCGGCGTGGTACGAGGAGCGCACCAGCGGGCCCGAGGCGACGTTCTTGAAGCCCATCTTCATGCCTTCCTCGGCAAACCAGGCGAAGGTGTCCGGGTGCACGAAGCGCTGCACCGGCAGATGGTTGCGCGACGGCTGCAGATACTGGCCGAGGGTCAGCATGTCGATGTCGTGCTCGCGCATGCGCTGCATGACCTCGATGACTTCCTCGTCGGTCTCGCCAAGGCCGAGCATCAGCCCCGACTTGGTTGGCACGCCCGGCACGCGCTGCTTGAACTTCTCCAGCAGATCCAGCGACCACTCGAAGTCCGATCCCGGGCGCGAGGACTTGTACAACCGCGGCACGGTTTCCAGGTTGTGGTTGAACACATCCGGCGGCTCAGTGGCGGTGATCTCCAGGGCGATCTCCATGCGCCCGCGATAATCCGGCACCAGGGTCTCCAGCTGAATAGACGGCGACAGCTTGCGAATCTCACGCAGGCAGTCAGCGAAATGCTGGGCGCCGCCGTCGCGCAGGTCATCCCGGTCCACCGACGTGATGACCACGTACTTCAGGCGCATGTCGGCGATAGCCTGGGCGAGGTTCTTCGGCTCATCCGGGTCCAGCGCGTTCGGCCGGCCATGGCCGACGTCGCAGAACGGGCAGCGGCGCGTGCAGATGTCGCCCATGATCATGAAGGTGGCGGTACCGCTGGAGAAGCACTCGCCCAGGTTCGGGCAGGAGGCCTCCTCGCAGACGCTGTGCAGCTTGTGCTTGCGCAGGGTCTGCTTGATCTGGTCCACCTCCGGCGATACCGGGATGCGCACGCGAATCCAGTCCGGCTTCTTCGGCAATTCATCGGTGGGGATGATCTTCACCGGAATCCGCGCGACCTTCTCGGCACCGCGCAGTTTGACGCCAGCCTCAACCTTGGCCGGGCGCTTGCCTGCCGTTTCTACACTACTCATAAGCTTCGATTCCGCCCGCGAGGGTCTTCTGTTGCGCGTATCCGAGCTGCCGGACCAGATGATCACGCAGTCGATCGGCCACTTCAGAGATGTCGATCGGCCCGATCAGGTCACGCAACTGGGTCATGGGCAACCCTGCATAACCGCAGGGGTTGATGCGCCGGAAAGGTTCGAGATCCATGTCCACGTTCAGCGCCAGGCCGTGGAAGGACCGGCCGTTGCGAATGCGCAGGCCCAGGGAAGCGATCTTCGCGCCGCCGACATAAACGCCCGGTGCATCGGGCTTGGCCACGGCCTCGACGTCGTACCCGGCGAGCAGATCGATCAGACTCCGCTCAATGCGGCTGACCAGCTCCCGCACGCCGATGCCGAGCCGCCGTACATCCAGCAACAGGTAGCCGACCAGCTGACCCGGCCCGTGATAGGTGACCTGACCGCCGCGGTCCACCTGCACCACCGGAATCTCGCCCGGAAACAGCAGGTGCTCGGCCTTGCCGGCCTGGCCTTGCGTGAATACGGGCGGATGCTGCAGCAGCCAGATCTCGTCGCCACTGTCGGCATCGCGCGTATTGGTGAAATGCTGCATGGCCTGCCAGGCAGCCCGATACTCGATCAGCCCTAGCTCACGCACACCCACGTCGTGGGTCATCACAGCACCATGTGGACACGACCGGTGGCCCGCAGGTCGACATGGATGGCCTGCAGCTGCTCGACGCCGGTGGCGGTGATCAGCACCTGCAGCGAAAGGAAGCGTCCGTTGCGGCTGTCACGGGTGACCACGGTGGTCTCGTCGAAGTCCGGCGCGTGGCGCTGAATGACTTCGATCACCACCTCGCGGAACCCCTCGCCGGCCTCGCCGATCACCTTGATCGGGTAGCGCTCGCAGGGGAAGTCGATCTTGGGTGCAGCGATATCGTCTTGGCTATTGGTCATGGCGTAACGGACTCGTGATCCGCACGTGCGCCGCGGCAGGGTCAGCCGGAGCGCACTCGAGCGTGGTCAGTTGAACAGGCTGTAGAAGAACAGGCGAATGCTATCCCAAAAACGGCGGAACAGCCCACCCTCTTCGACGGTTTCCAGCGCCACCAGATCGGTGCTGCGCACGACCTTGTCGTCCAGTTTGACCTCGACCTTGCCGATCACGTCACCCTGCTGGATCGGCGCGGTCAGCGTGCCGTTGAAGCTCATGACAGCCTGCAGCTTCTCTACCTGGCCGCGTGGCAGAGTCATGGTCAGGTCCTGAGCCAGACCGGCCTTGAGCTTGCTCTGCTGCCCCTTCCAGACCTGGGCTTCGGCCAGCTCGGTGCCTTTCTGGTAGAAGGTGCGGGTCTCGAAGAAGCGGAAGCCGTAGGTCAGCAGCTTCTGGGTCTCCGCGGCACGGGCCTGCTCGCTGTCGGTACCGAACACCACGGAGATCAGGCGCATGTTGTCACGCACGGCGGACGCCACCAGGCAGTAGCCGGCCTCTTCGGTGTGGCCGGTCTTCAGGCCGTCGACGGTCTTGTCGCGCCACAGCAGCAGGTTGCGGTTGGGCTGCTTGATGTTGTTCCAGAAGAATTCCTTCTGCGCATAGATCGCGTAGTGCGCAGGGTCTTCGTAGATGATCGCCCGCGCCAGCTTGGCCATGTCATTGGCCGAGGAGTAGTGCTCCGGATGCGGCAGGCCGGTGGCGTTGACGAAGTGAGTGTTGCTCATCCCCAGGCGCTGCGCGGTGCTGTTCATCATGTCGGCGAAGGCTTCTTCGCTGCCGGCGATGTGCTCGGCCATTGCGACACTGGCGTCGTTGCCCGACTGGATGATGATGCCGTGCAGCAGGTCATCCACCGAAACCTGGGTGTTGACCTGGATGAACATGCGCGAGCCGCCGGTACGCCAGGCCTTCTCGCTGACGGTGACCATGTCGTTGTCGCTGATCTGCCCTTTCTGGATCTCCAGGGTGGCGATATAGGCGGTCATCAGCTTGGTCAGGCTGGCCGGTGGCAGGCGTTCGTCGCCGTTGTGCTCGACCAGCACCTCGCCGCTGGCGGCGTCCATCAGCATGTAGGACTTGGCCGCCAGCTGCGGAGCCGACGGCAGGATCTGGGCCGCCCAGACGGTCGGAGCGACCGTCAGCAGAGTCAGGACAATGAAGCGTTGCACGAGGCTGGTGATGTTCATCCGAATCTCAAGTTAGTCAGGTAAAACAAGGCAGGGATTGCAAAGGCTCAGTCTGCCGCGACCCGCCGCGGCTGCCCGAGGTTGGCCAGGCGAACGCTCTGCTCGAGCTGCACGGCCTCATCCGGCGTGTCGATGGGCCCCAGCCGCACCCGGTGCAGGGTCTGCTGGTTGTGTACCACCGAGCTGATGAACACCGGTGCAGACACCACGCCGCTCAGCTTGTCCTTGAGCAGCTGTGCCGCATCCGGATTGGCGAAGGCGCCAACCTGGAGAAACAGGCCAGAGGCTGCGGGCGAAGCGTTTTTTTTTGCGTCGATTTCCAGCGGCACCGTCGCCGCAGCGTGCTGCTGCGGCGGCGGGGTGTACTGTTCGATCGGCTGGGCGATGCTGGTGGTCGGCTTGCTCGCCGCCATCTGCGGCCGCGCCATCATCGCCGGAACGGGGCGCCCCTGCGCCGCCCACCACTGCTGCGGATCGATGCCCTCGACCTTGACCCGCGCCGTGCCGGTCTCGGCGAACCCCAGTTTCTTCGCCGCGGCGAAGGACAGGTCGATGATCCGGTCGGAATAGAACGGGCCGCGGTCGTTGACGCGCAACGTCACGGTGCGTCCGTTATCCAGGTTGGTGACCTTGACGTAGGTGGGCAGCGGCAGGGTCTTGTGCGCCGCGCTCATGCCGTAGAGGTCGTACTTCTCGCCATTGGCAGTGGGCTGCCCGTGGAACTTGGTGCCATACCAGGAAGCCGTCCCGGTGGCCGAGTAACGATGGCCATCGCTGATGGGGAAGTAGGTCTTGCCCAGCACCGTATAGGGGTTGGCCTTGTACGGTCCGTAATGCGGCATCGGCACGGCGTCCGGGATCTGCGAGACGTCCACGTCCCACCAGGGCGCGCCATCCTTGTGCGGCCGTGCGTAATCGCCAGGGCCGCTACTGGTGGTGCTCTTGCTCGGCGTGGAGCTCGGCGCCGGGGTCGAGGAGCAGCTTGCCAGCAGGGCTCCCGTCACGCCCAAGGCGACCAGTCTTGTCCAGAGAGGGCTCATTGTTCGCCTCGCGCGTCAGCCAGCAGCTGGGACAGCTGATGCACGGCCATGGCGTACATCACGCTGCGGTTATAGCGGGTGATCACATAGAAGTTGGGCAGGCCCAGCCAGTATTCGTCGCCCTCGGCGCCTTCCAGGCGGAAAGCGGTCACGGCGGTCTGGTCTGCCACCGACTTGTCGAACTGCCAGCCAAGGGCGCGCATTTCTCCGGCATTCTTCTGCGACTCGAGGCCGACGGTCAGGCCTTCCTCGAAGCGCTCGCCAGAGACCTTCGCCCGTGCCACTACAGGTTCACCGGCGGCCCAGCCATGCTGCTTGAAATAGCTCGCGGCGCTGCCGATGGCGTCGGTGGGGTTGTTCCAGATGTCGATGTGGCCGTCACCATCGAAGTCCACGGCATAGGCGCGAAAGCTGCTCGGCATGAACTGCGGCAGGCCCATGGCCCCGGCGTAGGAACCCTTGAGAGTCAGCGGGTCGACCTGCTCCTCGCGGGTCAGCAGCAGGAATTCCTTGAGCTGCTGGCGGAAGAAGGGCTGACGCGGCGGGTAGTCGAAGCCCAGGGTCGACAACGCATCGATCACGCGATGGCTGCCGGTGTTGCGACCATAGAAGGTTTCCACGCCGATGATCGCCACGATGATTTCGGCCGGCACGCCGTACTCGGCTTCGGCACGGGACAGCGCCGCCTCGTTCTCGCGCCAGAAGTCGACACCCTGGGCGACGCGCGAGTCGGTGAGGAAGATCGGCCGATATTCCTTCCACGGCTTGACCCGTTCGGCCGGCCGCGAAATGGCGTCGAGGATGGCCTGCTTGCGCTCGGCCTGCTTGAACAGATCACGCAGCTGTTCGCTGGCGAAACCGTAGTCGCGGGTCATCTCCGCGATGAACTCGTCCACGTTGGCGCCGGTGTAATCCGCGGCCTGCAGCGGCACGCTCCCCAGCACAGCGCCGGCCAAGCCTACGCTACCCAGCATCCGTGCCACCCAGCCCCGCCGTAATGAAGTCAACAAAGTCACTCTCGTCAAACCTGTGCGATCCACTTGCGATGGGTGTGGATCGACATCAAAACCCCGAACCCTGACAGCAGGGTCACCAATGAAGTTCCACCGTAACTGATGAAGGGCAAAGGCACCCCCACCACCGGCAACAGCCCACTGACCATACCGATATTGACGAAAACGTAAACAAAGAAGGTCATCGTCAACGCACCGGCCAGCAGTTTTCCGAACAGCGTCTGGGCCTGCACTGTGATCACCAGGCCGCGGGTGATCAGCAGGATATACACCAGCAGGAGCAGGCAGACTCCGACCAGACCGAACTCTTCGGCGAGCACGGCGATGATAAAGTCAGTATGGCTTTCCGGCAAAAAATCCAGGTGCGACTGGGTGCCGGCCAACCAGCCCTTGCCGAACACCCCGCCCGAACCGATCGCCGCCTTCGACTGGATGATGTTCCAGCCGGTGCCCAGCGGATCGCTTTCCGGATCGAGGAAGGTCAGCACCCGCTGCTTCTGGTAGTCGCGCAACACGAAGTACCACATTGCCACGGCGATCGGCATCACCGCCGCCACCGCACCGATGATCCAGCGCCAGCGCAACCCGCCGATGAACAGCACAAAAGCGCCGGAAGCCAGGATCAGCAACGCGGTACCCAGATCGGGCTGCTTCAGGATCAGCACAAAGGGCACCAGGATCAGTGACAGGCTAATCGCGGTGTGCTTGATGCTGGGCGGCAGGCTGCGCGAGGACAGGTACCAGGCGATCGCCATCGGCATGATGATCTTCATGAATTCCGACGGCTGGAAACGAATCACGCCGGGGATGTTGATCCAGCGCGTCGCCCCCATCGCCGTGTGTCCGGCCACCTCGACCGCGACCAGCAACGCCACGACGCCGAGATAGGCCAGCGGCACCCAGCGCGCCATGAACCGCGGCTCGAACTGGGCGATCACCAGCATGGCGCCGAGGCCGAGTCCGAAGGAGGTGGCCTGCTTGATGACCAGATCCCAGTTCTTGCCGCTGGCCGAATAGAGGATGAACAGGCTGCCAGCGGCCAGCACCAGCAGCAGCACCAGCAACAGCCCGTCGATATGCAGGCGCTGCAACAGGCTGGCGCGGCGGCGCAGCACGTCCTCGCGGGACAGGGTACGGTCGAAATTGCCGCTCATGGCTTCTTCCCTTCGGCAGTCAGCGGCGGCGCGAACTCGGCCTTGAGCTTGCCCTCCTCGTCGAGCAGCCAGGCATCCATCACCTGCTTGGCCACCGGTGCGGCGACGCCGGAACCGGACTCGCCGTTCTCCACCATCACCGCCACCGCGATCTTCGGGTCATGCACTGGGGCAAAGGCAACAAACAGGGCATGGTCGCGATGGCGCTCGGCCAGCTTGGCACTGTCGTATTTCTCGCCCTGGCGGATCGCCACGACCTGCGCAGTACCGCTCTTGCCGGCGATGCGATAGACCGAGCTTTCGCCGACCTTCCGCGCCGTACCCCGGGCGCCGTGCAGTACCTGCTCCATGCCGTGGGCCGCGTAATCCCAGAAGCGCGGATCGCGCAGCTGGATATCCGGCAGCGGTTCCGGATCCACCGGCGGCTCGCCACCGATGCTGCGCGCCAGGTGCGGGCGAATCCACTTGCCGCGGGTCGCCATCAGCGCCGTGGCCTGAGCCAGCTGCAGTGGCGTGGCCTGCATGTAACCCTGACCGATGCCGAGAATGACCGTCTCGCCGGGATACCAGGGCTGGCGATAACGCGCCCGCTTCCAGTCACGCGACGGCATCAGCCCGGCGGTTTCCTCGTACATGTCCAGCGACACGCGCTGGCCAAGACCGAAGCGGGTCATGTAGTCGTACATGCGATCGACGCCCAGCTTGTGCGCCATGTCGTAGAAATAGGTGTCGTTGGAACGGGCAATGGCCAGGTCGAGATCGACCCAGCCGTCGCCGCTGCGATTCCAGTTGCGGTACTTGTGCTGCACGTTGGGCAGCTGGAAGAAGCCCGGGTCGAAGACCCGGCTGGTGGGCGTGATCACCCCGGCATCAAGGCCGGCCACCGCCATCATCGGCTTGATGGTCGAGCCCGGCGGATACAGCCCGCGCAGCACGCGGTTGTACAGCGGCCGGTCGATGGAGTCGCGCAGCTCGCCATAGTCCTTGAAGCTGATACCGGTGACGAACAGGTTGGGGTTGAAGCTTGGCTGGCTGACCATCGCCACCACCTCGCCGGTGTCCGGCAGCAGCGCGACGATCGCACCACGGCGCCCGCCCAGCGCCTCCTCGGCGGCTTCCTGCAGATCCAGATCGAGGGACAGGGTGATGTCCTTGCCGGGTATCGGATCGGTCCGCTTGAGCACCCGCAGGACCCGTCCGCGGGCGTTGGTCTCGACTTCCTCGTAGCCGACCTGGCCGTGCAGCTCGTCCTCGTAGAACTTCTCGATGCCGGTCTTGCCGATGTGGTGCGTGCCGGCATAGTTGACCGGGTCGAGCTGCTTGACCTCCTGCTCGTTGATCCGCCCGACATAGCCTACCGAATGGGCGAAATGCGGCCCCTGCGGATAATGACGGACCAGCTGCGCCGCCACCTCGATGCCCGGCAGACGGAACTGGTTCACCGCGATACGGGCGATCTGTTCCTCGGACAGCTCGTACATGATCGGTACCGGCTCGAACGGCCGCCGCCCCTGCAGCACGCGCTTCTCGAACAGCCCGCGCTCCTCCTCGCCCAGCTCCAGAATCTCCACCACCGCGTCGAGCACGACCCGCCAGTCGCCAGCGCGCTCGCGGGTGACGGTCAGACTGAAGCTCGGGCGGTTGTCGGCGATGACCCGCCCCTGGCGGTCGAAGATCAGCCCGCGGTTGGGCGGGATCGGCTGCACGTGAACGCGATTGTTCTCCGACAGTGTCGAGTGGTGCTCGAACTGCACGACCTGCAGGTAGTACATGCGCGCCACCAGCACACCGATCAGCAGCAGCACGAAAACGAGGCCCACGATCACGCGTTGGCGCACCAGCACGGCGTCCTTTTCATGATCCTTGAGCTGAATCGGTTGCGGCATATCGAAGGCGTTCGCGTACTACTTGTGATAGGGGTGACCGGACAGCAACGTCCAGGCGCGATAGATCTGTTCGCCGATCAGGATTCGTACCAGCGGGTGCGGCAGGGTCAGCGGCGACAGCGACCAGCGCTGCTCGCTGCGTGCACAGACCTCAGGCGCCAGCCCTTCCGGGCCGCCCACCATGAGGTTGACGTTGCGAGCATCGAGCCGCCAGCGTTCGAGTTCCGCGGCCAGCTGCTCGGTGCTCCAGGGTCTGCCGTGCACCTCGAGCGTGACGATACGCTCGCCCGGCTGGACCTTGCCCAGCATGGCCTCGCCTTCCTGGCGAATCAACCGTGCCACGTCAGCGTTCTTGCCGCGGGTGTTGAGCGGGATTTCGTGCAGCTCCAGCGGCAGCTCGGACGGCAGGCGCTTAACGTATTCCTGCCAGCCGTCCTCGACCCAGCGCGGCATCTTCGAGCCGACCGCGACCAGCTTGATCCGCACGGTTTACTCCGGGTCGTGGGCGTGCTGCGCGCGGCTCTGCTCGGCGCCCTGCCACAGACGCTCGAGGTCGTAGAACTGGCGAGTCGGCACCTGCATCACGTGGACGACCACATCGCCCAGGTCGAGCAGCGCCCACTCGCCGCCGTCCAGCCCTTCGCTGCCGAGCGGGCGTACACCCTGCTCCTTGGCCTTTTCCAGCACGTTCTCGGCCAGCGATTTGACGTGCCGGCTCGAGCTGCCGCTGGCGATGATCATGTAGTCGGTGACGCTGGTCTTGCCCTGAACATCGATGGTGGTGATGTCCTGGCCTTTCAGATCTTCCAGGGCGGCGACCGCCAACTGGACCAAAGCTTCAGTTTGCATAACGTGAAAACAACCTCAGTTCGACGCCCGGTACAGTCCGTGCGCGTTGATATAAGCCAGTACGGCATCGGGAACCAGGAATCGGACCGACTTGCCGCTGGCCAGCAATTGGCGAATCTGCGTGGCGGACACTTCCAAGGGTGTCTGCCAGACGAAGGCGATCTGTCCGCTGCCGCCGCTGAGCGCCTGCGGGTCCGGCACGCTGCGCGCGGCCAGCAGATCACGCAGTTCCTGCGGTGCCTCGCTACCGGCATCCGGTCGCTGCAGCACGAGGATGTGGCAGTAATCGAGCAGCTCCTCCCAGCGATGCCAGGTCGGCAGCCCGCAGAAGGCATCCCAGCCCACCACCAGCAGCAACTGGTCATCCGCCGCCAGTTCGGCGCGCAGCGACATCAGCGTATCGATGGTGTAGGACGGCTTGTCCCGCTCCAGCTCGCGGGCATCGACGCACAGCGGCGGCAGATCCTGCACCGCCAGGCGGACCATTGCCAGGCGATCCTGCGCCGAGCAGTTGGGCGTATCGCGGTGCGGCGGCCGCGCATTGGGAATCAGCCGCAGCTCGTCGAGCCCGAACATCTCGGCCACTTCCAGCGCGCCGCGCAGGTGACCGATGTGCACCGGATCGAAGGTGCCACCAAGTATGCCGATGCGCCGGGCGCCGCCTGCGTGATTCATCAGGTACGGACGTGACCGTCGCCGAAGACCACGTACTTCTCGCTGGTCAGCCCTTCCAGGCCGACCGGACCGCGGGCGTGCAGCTTGTCGGTGGAGATGCCGATCTCCGCGCCCAGCCCGTACTCGAACCCATCGGCGAAGCGGGTCGAGGCATTGATCATGACGGACGCCGAATCCACCTCGGTGAGGAAGCGGCGGGCATCGGTGAAGTTCTCGGTGACGATCGCATCAGTGTGCTGCGAGCCGTAACGATTGATGTGTTCGATGGCCTCGTCCAGCGAGTCGAGCATGCGGATCGACAGGATCGGCGCGTTGTACTCGGTGGACCAGTCCTCTTCGCTGGCCGCCAGCACTTCGTTGCCGAGCAGCGCGCGCGTGCGCGGGCAGCCCCGCAGCTCGACGCCCTTGTCGCGGTAGATGGCGGCCAGCGGCGGCAGCACCTGCTCGGCGATGCCCTGGTGCACCAACAGCGTTTCCATGGTGTTGCACGGCGCGAAGCGCTGGGTCTTGGCGTTGTCGGCGATGCGGATGGCCTTGTCCACATCCGCCGCAACGTCGACATAGACGTGGCAAATGCCGTCCAGGTGCTTGATCACCGGAACCCGGGCGTCGCGGCTGATGCGCTCGATCAGGCCCTTGCCACCACGCGGCACGATCACGTCGACATAGTCCGGCATGCTGATCAGCGCGCCGACCGCGGCGCGGTCGGTGGTATCCACGACCTGCACGGCAGCAGCCGGCAGACCGGCTTCGGCGAGGCCGAGCTGGATGCAGCGGGCAATCGCCTGATTGGAATGGATCGCCTCGGAGCCGCCGCGCAGGATGGTCGCGTTGCCCGACTTCAGGCACAGGCTGGCCGCGTCGATGGTCACGTTGGGCCGCGATTCGTAGATGATGCCCACCACGCCCAGCGGTACCCGCATCTTGCCGACCTGGATGCCGGATGGCATGTAACGCATGTCGCGGATCGCGCCGATCGGATCAGGCAGCGTGGCGACCTGGCGCAGGCCCTCGATCATGCCGTCGATCACCTTTGGCGTCAGCGCCAGGCGATCGAGCATGGCGGCGTCCAGGCCATTGGCACGACCGCCGGCCAGGTCCAGCTCATTGGCCCGCACCAGTTCGTCGCGAGCGGCATCGAGCGCCGCGGCGGCGGCCTGCAAGGCGCGGTTCTTCTGCGCCGTGCTGGCGCGCGCGAGCACCCGCGAGGCCTCGCGCGCGGCGCGGCCCAGGCGGGTCATGTAGTCGAGTACGGACTCGGTCATGGATCTAGCTGGCCTGACTGAAGGGAAAGCGGCTGATTATAGCCACGCTGCGCGCCCGCGCACAGCGGCGCCCGGCGAAAGGCATGCGGTGGCGCACGGCATTCGTCCGCCGCGACGGCAGCGTACGCATGGCAGTCCCGGCGAGTATGCTTTGCCGAGGAAACCCCGCGCCCTCTGGCCGGGTCGAAAGGCGGTCTTGCTTCAAGGAAACCGGCATGGGCCAATGGCTCGAAACCCTTACCCAATGGCTGGCCGCCAACCCCCAATGGCTGGGGCTGGCGCTCGTGATCGTCGCCTGCATGGAGTGCCTGGCGGTGGTCGGGCTGATCGTGCCGGGGACGGTGATGGTCTTCGCCATCGCGGTGCTGGCCGGCAACGGCGTGCTGACCCTGGGCGAAACCCTAGTGCTGGGCTTCATCGGCGGGCTGCTCGGCGACCTGCTGTCCTACGCCCTGGGCCGCCGTTATCACCAGGGCATCCGCAGCCTGCGCGGCCTGCGCGACCATCCCGAGTGGCTGCTACGTGCCGAGCATTACTTCCAGCGCTACGGCGTTGCCAGCCTGCTGGTCGGTCGCTTCATCGGCCCGCTGCGGCCGATGCTGCCGATGACCGCCGGCATGCTCGACATGCCGTTCGGGCGCTTTCTGCTGGTCAGCCTGTGCGCCGCCGCCGGCTGGTCGATGGCCTATCTGCTGCCCGGCTGGAGCGCTGGCGCGGCCATGCGTCTGCCGCTGGAGGAAGGTTTCTGGAGCGAGGCGGCGGTGGTCGTCGGCGCATTGCTGACGCTGATCGCCACCACGGCCTTCGGCAGTCTGCGCCAGCTGCGCTGGGTCACTGCACTGGCGACCGGCCTGAGCATCGCGATCCTGCTCGGACTGTTTCTGGGCTGGCCGCACCTCAAGGAGCTCGACGAAGGGCTGCTTGCGGTGATCCAGGGCGAACGCAGCATCACACTCGATCGGGTCATGGTGCTGATCACACGCGTGGGCGACTTCCAGACCCAGCTCTGGGCCGGCGTATTGCTGTGCGTGCTGCTCCTGGTCCTGCGCCAGTGGCGTGCCGCGATCTTTTCCATCCTAACCTTGCTGGGCACGGCCATGGCCAACGGCGCACTCAAGGCCTCCTTCGCCCGTGTCAGGCCGGAGGTTCTGATGGAGCCGCTGAGCAGCTACAGCTTTCCCAGCGGGCACAGTTCGGCCGCGTTCGCCTTTTTTCTCACCCTGGGCGTACTCGCCGGCCGCGACCAGCCGCCGCGCCTGCGCCTGGCCTGGCTGGTGCTGGCCAGCCTGCCGGCCACGGCGATAGCGCTTTCGCGGGTTTACCTGGGGGTGCACTGGATGACCGACGTCACCGCCGGTGCATCGCTCGCGGCGAGCATCTGCGCACTCAGCCTGACCCTGGTGCAATGGCGCGCACCGATGGCGGCGCTGCCGGCCAAGGTGTGGTGGCTGATCCTGCCGGCCTGCCTGGGCCTGCTCGGTGCGTTCAGCGTCTGGGCGCTACCGACGGCGATGCAGATGTATCGCTATCAGTAGTACGACGGCTCCACCGCTACGCCCCTTCCTGCAGCTGCTCGAGCAGGTTCTGAATCTGCGCCAGTTGCAGCTCCGGGTCGTCCAGCCCAAGCAGTTCGACCTTCTGCCGGGCCTCGAACGGCAGCAGATAGGCCAGCTGGCTGGCCAGCGCGGCCTGATCGCGCACCGGGCCGCCGAGCCCCAGAGTCTTCACCATGGGGTGCTGGCCGAGCGCCTCGAGCAGCACCAGCAGGTCGGCGTGTTCGTCCGCCAGCGGCAGGGCATCGCCCTCGTTGCGCCAGGCGACCTGAGCGACGGTCAGCTGATCGCGCAGCACCTCGAAGGTCTGGACGTCGAAGCGGCGCCCACCCTCGACCCGGATGCCGAGCAGACCATTGGGCAGTTGCTGCCAGTCGCGAATCAGCGCTTCGCAGCCGACGCGCGCGAAGGACGCCGGCGCCGCGCCGACCTCACTGCCGTCGAGGATATGCACGACACCGAAGCCGTGGCCGGCCTTGAGGCACTGGCTGACCATGTCGAGGTAGCGCGCCTCGAATATCTGCAGATCAAGCATGCAACCGGGGAACAGCACGGTATCCAGCGGAAACAACGGCAACTTCATGCGGACTCCATCACAGCAGCAGGGCGACCGCCAGCGGCAGCAGTACCGCCGTCATCACCCCCATCAGGCTCATGGCCAGCGCCGCGAAGGCACCGCATTCGTCGCTTTCCTGCAGCGCCTGCGCGGTGCCCACGGCGTGGGCGGTCAGCCCCAGCGCAATGCCGCGGGCCGCAGGATGCTGAACGCCAAACCGGCGCAACAGTTCCGGACCGAGAATCGCGCCGAGCACGCCGGTGATCATCACGAACACCGCCGCCAGCGCCACCACGCCGCCGATCTGCTCGGCCACCAGCATGGCGATCGGCGAGGTCACCGACTTGGGCGCCAGGGTCATCAGGATCATCTCGTCCGCGCCGAACGCCCAGGCCAGCGCCATACCCAACGCCGTGGCGAACACACCGGCGACGAGCAGGGTGATCACGATAGGTCCGAACAACTCGCGGATGCGCCGCAGGTTCAGGTACAGCGGCACGGCCAGGGCCACGGTGGCCGGCCCGAGAAGCAGCGTCAGCCACTGGGCGCTGATGCGGTACTCCGCGTAGTCGATGCCGCACAGCAGCAGAATGCCGACCACAAGCAGCATCGATACCAGCACCGGCTGCAGGAACACCCAGCGGGTCTTCTCGTAGGCGGCGAACGCCAGCTGGAATGCCGTCAGGGTGATGCCGACGCCGAACAGCGGATGATGGATGAGCGCCTGCCAGGCCGCGTGCCAGTGCAATTCCATCATGCGCCCTCCTGGCGACGCTGTTTGCGCCGGATCAGTGCCTGCATCAGCCAGCCGGTGAACACCAGCGAGATCAGCAACGAAATCACCAGCACACCGACGATGGCCCAGAAGTCGTCGAGAATCGCCTCGGTATAAGCCATCACGCCGACTGCCGGCGGCACCAGCAGCAACGGCAGGTAGCGCAGCAGGCTGCTTGCCGCCAGCTGCAGCGATTCGCTGGCGCGGCCGCGCGCCAGCAGGCCGGCGAACAGCAGCACCATGCCGATGATGGGTCCCGGCAGCATGGGCAGCAGCAACACGTTGAGAACGGTGCCGAGCAGCTGGAACGCGACCAGCCAGGTCAGGCCTCTGAGCAGCATGGGAGCCTCCCGCAAAATGGCGACAGTATAAGGGGCAATGTGCACAGGCGCCCGCGCTGCGCTATGGCGGCCCATTCGCGCTGCCGATGCTGGTTTGCCAGGGCTGCGCGCCGTGCTGATCTAGCCCGGTGCCAGGACGCGCTTCGGCGCGTGCCGCTCCCTACAGCCATCCATGCGGGATCACAAGAACAATCCGGAGGACACATGCCACAGGTACCCGTCGCGCAACTCAAGGACTACATCGGCAAGGAACTGGGCCATTCCGAATGGCTGACCATCGATCAGCAGCGCGTGGATCGGTTCGCCGACTGTACCGGCGACCACCAGTTCATCCATGTCGACCCCGAGAAGGCCGCCCAGACACCCTTCGGCGGCACCATCGCCCACGGTTTCCTCTCGCTCTCACTGCTGCCGATGCTCTCCGGAGACCTGCTGGTCGTGCCCGAGGGCACGCGCATGGGGGTCAACTATGGCCTGGACAGCCTGCGTTTCATTCAGCCGGTGCGCGTTGGCTCGCGGGTACGGCTGGGGCTGACGCTGATCGATGCCCACGAGAAAAAACCCGGCCAGTGGCTGCTCAAAGCCCGCGCAGTGATGGAGATCGAAGGCTCGGAGAAACCGGCCTACATCGCCGAAACGCTGGCCCTGTGCATCCTCTGAGCAGCGCGCCTGCGCGGATGTCGCAGGCCGTTGGGTTTGCGGCATACTGCGGGCCTCCTGCCTGAGCGGATGCCCGCATGCTGCGCCTCGTTCCCCTGCTGTTGATCGGCCTGCTCACCGCCTGCGGTGAGGGCGAGCCATTCACCCCTGCCGATGCGGTGCTGCCCGACGGCGGCCGCTACCGCGGGGAGATCGTCGACGGCCTGCTGCAGGGCAGCGGACGTATCGACTACCCGAACGGCAGCTACTACTTCGGCGAGTTCAAGGACGGCCAATGGCACGGCTTCGGCACCTGGAACGGCGCCACCGGTGATCGCTACGAGGGCGAGTTCAAGCACGGTCTGTTCGACGGCCTCGGCCGTTTCAGCTACGCCGAAGGCGGCGTCTATCAGGGTGAATTCCATGCCGGCCGCATGCACGGTCACGGTCGCTTCAGCCAGGACGGCACCGTCTACGAAGGCGAGTTTCGCAACAACCTCTACCACGGCATGGGCCGCCTGGACTATGCCGACGGCCTCAGCCATCGCGGCCAGTTCAGCCAGGGTCAGCCGGATGGGCCGGGCATCCGCCGCGACGTCGACGGCGAGCTCAGCGGCCACTTCAGCGCCGGCAGCCTGAACGGCGCCGGCAGCTACGTGACCGGCCAAGGCGAGCGCTACAGCGGCGAGTTCGAGAATAACCAGTTCCATGGCCAGGGCCGCTACGAGGATCTCGACGGCAACCTTTGGAGCGGCACCTTCGTCCGTGGCGAGCTCAATGGTACCGGCAGCCACATCGCCAGCGATGGCAGCCGCTACGTCGGCCAGTTCCGCGGCTGGCGCTATCACGGCCAGGGCCGCCTCGATCGCGCCGATGGCAGCTTCTATACCGGCGGCTTTCGCCTCGGACGCTTCGACGGTGAAGGCGTGCTGACCGCTGCCGACGGCAGCGAAATGCGCGGCACCTGGCGCAACGACCGACGCGTCCGCGACGAACAGGGCCGTGCCCTGCCCGACCCGCTGGAAATCGCCTTGCTGGAGCAGGGCGACCTGCTCGGCAGGGCCATCGACGCCCTGCCGCCGTCCACGCCGGCGGCGGAACTCTATACGCTGACGCTCGCCGGAGATGGTCGCCAGAGCGTGTTCATGCGCGAAGCGGACTACGTGCAACGGCTGCTGGCCGAACGTTTCGATGCCCACGGCCAGCTCAGCCTGATCAACCATCGCGACCACCTGGCCGACCGCCCACTGGCGACCCGGGAGAACCTGGCACGTGCCATCCGTGCCCTGGCCGAGCGCAGCGGCGAGGAAGACCTGATCTTCCTCTACTTCACCAGTCACGGCTCGGCTGAACACGAACTGGTGCTGAGCCAGCCGCGCCTGAGCCTGGACGATCTGCCTGCCCGCGACCTTGCCGGACTGCTCGCGCCGCTGGCCGGACGCAAGGCGGTGGTGGTGATCTCTGCCTGCTATTCCGGGGGCTTCATCGAGCCGCTGAAGAACCAGCAGACCCTGATCATGACCGCCGCGCGCGCCGACCGCGTGTCGTTCGGCTGCTCGGAACAGAGCGACTTCACCTACTTCGGCCGCGCGCTGTTCGCCGAAGCCCTGCAGGAAACCGACGATATCGTGCAGGCCTTCACGCTCGCTTCGGCAAAGGTTGCCGAACGCGAGCAGGCCGACGACTATCAGGCATCGGAACCGCAATTATGGGCACCTGAACCGGTCGTCCAGCGCTGGCAGGAACTGCAGCAGCGGCGCGCCGCCCAATGATCGCCACAGGAGCACAACCATGTATTTGACGCCACAGCGCATTCTGCTTGCCGGCGCCACCGGACTCACTGGCGAGCATCTGCTCGATCGACTGCTCAACGAACCCACCGTCGAGCGCGTGCTGGCGCCCACGCGCAAGCCGCTGGCCGCGCATCAGCGCCTGGAAAACCCGGTCGGCGAGCTGCTGGCGCTGCTGCCGACGCTGAGCGGCACGATCGACACGGCCTTCTGCTGCCTGGGCAGCACGCTCAAGCAGGCCGGCAGCCAGGAGGCCTTCCGCGCCATCGATCATGACCTGGTGCTGGCATTTGCCCGCCGCGCCAAGAAAATGGGGGCCCGCCATCTGCTGGTGATCAGCTCGCTCGGCGCCAACCCGGACAGCTCGATCTTCTACCTCAAGGTCAAGGGCGAGATGGAAGCGGCGCTGCAGCAGCAGGACTGGCCGCAGCTGACCATCGCGCGCCCGTCGCAACTGCTCGGCCCGCGTCTGGAAATGCGCCTGAGCGAACGCATCGCCGCGCCGCTGTCGCAACTCTTGCCAGGCAAGTACCACGGGATCGAAGCCTGCACCCTGGCGCGGGCGCTCTGGCGCCTGGCGCTGGAGGAAGGCGATGGCGTGCGCATCGTCGAGTCGGACGAACTGCGCAAGTTGGGGAAATAACAGGCGGGAAGCTGCAAGCAGCGTAGCGTGGATGTCGTTTCTCACATCGACGCTACGCCCATCTGCCTTTTTCTGCGGCTTGTGGCTAGCCGCTGAAGCGGCTCTATCAGACCTTGATGAAATGCTCGCGGTAATGACGCAGCTCGGTGATGGAGTCGCGGATGTCGTCCAGCGCCAGGTGGGTACCGCCCTTCTTGAAACCTTCCATGATCTGCGGCGCCCAGCGTGCTGCCAGCTCCTTGAGCGTCGAGACATCCAGATTGCGGTAGTGGAAGTAGGCTTCCAGCGTCGGCATCTGCCGGTAGAGGAAACGACGGTCCTGGCAGATGCTGTTGCCACAGATCGGCGACTTGCCCTTGGGCACCCACTGCTCGAGGAATTCCAGGGTCAGGCGCTCGGCCTCCGCCGTGGAAATCCGACTCTCGCGCACACGCTGGGTCAGCCCCGAACCGCCGTGCTGGCGAGTGTTCCACTCATCCATGCGGGCGAGGACTTCGTCGCTCTGGTGCACGGCGATGACCGGCCCCTCGGCCAGCACGTTGAGCTGGCTGTCGGTGACGATGGTGGCCATCTCGATGATGACGTCGTTGTCCGGATCCAGACCGGTCATTTCCAGGTCGATCCAGATCAGGTTCTGCGGGTTCTGCATGAGGGGCTCCTTGGCTGTGCGGCGCAGTTTAGCCGCTCGTGCCGGTGCCGTCAGGTGGCGGGCCGGCCGGGTACCAGATCAGCAAACGTGAACCGCGCCAGTCGTCGATCGACAGCACCTCGGCCGGTTCCACGCCGGGCACTGCGAAACTGTTGCTGATCAGCATCGCACCGGGGCGCATTTCCGCCCGCGCCTTTTCCCACAGCGCCGCCATGGGCGTCGGTGACAGGAAACAGTAGACGACATCGTATTCGCCGAGGTCGACGCGCCAAAGGCTGAGCGGGTGGACCTGGCAGTTGCGCCGCGGCAGGCAGCGCAGCCAGGACAGGGCGAAGGTCAGCGGCGCGGTTTCCACCCCGACGAAGCGCGCCGCCGGATATGCCCGCGCCAGCCGCACCAGGGTACCGGCCAGCCCACTGCCCAGATCGATGAGGCGAAAATCCGTCGGCAACACCGCCAGCCGCGCGCGCAACCGGCGCTCGGTCTGCGAGCCGGTCAGGTAGAGCGGCACCCGCTCGCCGAAGGCGTTCCAGTTGAGCAGCAAGAGCAGCGCGAATCCGCTCAGCGGCGCCCATGCCGGCACGTCCAGATCGCGGAACAGCAGCAGACCGGGCACGAACAGCAGGTTGATCGGCAGCCACCAGACCGACAGGCCGAGCCGCGCCCCGATCAGTGCGGCCAGGGCGCCCTGTGCGAACGCCGCGAGGAGCAGTCCCGGGCGCACGGCAAAGCCCCAGACCAGGCCGAGCGACAGCAGCCAGACGAGCGGCAGCGCCAGCAGCTGGGCCAGCAGCGCGCGCAGGACGGGCAAACGAGTGAGCGTGGTGGCGGACATGGCCGGCAATCATCTAACCAGGGTCACCCAGTCTAGCCGCCTACCGACGCGCCATACAGGCCGCAGCCCGCCGGGTTCGGCATGCTAGACTCGCCGACCAAAACTCCGAGACAGCCCCAACCCATGGCCAAACGCCAACTCAACCGCCGGCAAAGCTGGCGCATCGAGAAGATCCAGGAAGAGCGCGCCGCCCGTGCCGCGCGTCGCGAGAGCCGTGCCCTCGAGGAGCTGGAGGGCGGCGACCTGGGCCCGGAACAGACCGGGCTGGTCATCGCGCATTTCGGCGTACAGGTCGAGGTCGAGGCACTGGAGGGCGAACACAGCGGGCAGGTGTTCCGCTGCCACTTGCGGGCCAACCTGCCGGCACTGGTCACCGGCGACCGCGTGGTCTGGCGCCCGGGCAACCAGGGCATCGGCGTCATCGTCGCGCAGCTGCCGCGGCATTCGGAGCTGTGCCGGCCGGACATGCGCGGTCAGCTCAAGCCCGTGGCGGCCAATGTCGACCTGATCGTCATTGTCTTCGCCCCGCTCCCCGAGCCGCACGCCAACCTGATCGACCGCTATCTCATCGCCGCCGAGCACGCGGGCATCGCGCCGCTGCTGCTGCTGAACAAGGCCGACCTGATCGACGAACACAACGAGGTGGCGCTGAACCGGCTCCTGGACGTGTACCGCCAACTGGATTATCCGCTGCTGGAGGTCTCGGCCCATGGCGGCGCCGGCATGGATGAGCTGAAGGCGCGCCTGGACGGCCATGTCAGCGTGTTCGTCGGGCAATCCGGGGTGGGCAAGTCGTCGCTGGTCAACAGCCTGTTGCCGGGCGTGGACACCCGTGTCGGCGCGCTGTCGGAAATGACCGGCAAGGGTACGCACACGACCACCACCGCGCGACTGTTCCACTTCCCCGGTGGCGGCGAGCTGATCGACTCACCCGGCATTCGCGAATTCGGCCTCGGCCACGTCAGCCGCGCCGATGTGGAAGCGGGCTTCATCGAATTCCAGGAGCTGCTCGGCCACTGTCGCTTCCGCGATTGCAAGCATGATCGCGAACCGGGCTGCGCACTGCTCAAGGCGCTGGAAGACGGCCGCATCCAGCCGCAACGCATGGCCAGCTACCGGCACATCCTCAGCAGCCTGCCGGAATCGGACTACTGATAAGCGGGCTGATCAGCGCGCACCGGGCTCACTGAACTTCAGCACGCCATCCTCGAAGATGTTCAGCCGCTCGCGCAGCTGTTGCGGCTGCAACGGCTCATTGAGCGCCGGCGCGCCACCGCCACCGCCACTTGCTGGCGGCTGAGCCGCCTCGCCGGCATCGGACTTCTGCGACGCATCGGGCTGCTCGCCCTCGATGGAGCGCTGCGCCTTCTTGGTCAGCACAAGGATATCGATGCGACGGTTCACCGGATTGAACGGGTCCTTGCGATCGAACAGCGCAGAGGATGCGTAGCCGACCACCCGCGCGATCTGCTCTTCCGGATAGCCACCGTACACCAGCGTTCGCCGAGCCGCGTTGGCGCGGCTGGCCGACAGCTCCCAGTTGCCGAAGTCACCACGCCCGGAAAACGGCTTGGCGTCGGTGTGCCCGCTGATGCTGATCTTGTTCGGCACCGCGGCGATGGTGTCCACCAGCGCCAGCAGGATGTCCTCGAAGTAAGGCTGTAGCTGGGCGCTGCCGAGGGCGAACATCGGTCGGTTCTCGGCATCCATGATCTGGATGCGCAGGCCGTCCTGGGTGATCTCGAAGAGGATCTGGTCCTTGAACTTCTGCAGCTCGGGGTTCTCGTCGACCTTGTTCTGCAGTTCCTGCAGCAGCAACTCCAGCCGCTCGCGCTCGATCTGCTCGGCGAACGTCTCGGCCTGCTGGGCGTCGATCTGCGCCTCGCTCTGCGCAGGCTCCAGCTCGGGATTGAGGGTGCGGTCCGGCGAAGGCGTCGGCGTGCCGCCCAGATCGATGACATGGGGGCTGGCGCTTTCGGTGAACCCGATGGGGTCCTGAAAGTAGCCGGAGATGAGTTTCTTCTGTTCCGGCGTGGCCGAACTCATCAGCCACATCACCAGGAAGAACGCCATCATCGCCGTGGCGAAGTCGGCGAAGGCGATCTTCCAGGCGCCACCGTGATGACCGCCAGCGACCTTCTTGACCCGCTTGACGATGATCGGTTGGGTATTGTCCATGGCGAACCTTTAGCTGCCACGCATGGCTTGCTCGAGCTCGGAGAAGCTCGGGCGGTGCGCCGGATAGAGAACCTTACGGCCGAACTCGACGGCCAGGCTCGGCGGCATGCCGGACGCCGAGGCCACCAGGGTCGCCTTGATGGATTCGTATACGTTCAGCTCCTCCTTGGCATCGTGCTCCAGCGCCGCCGCCAGCGGGCCGAAGAAGCCGTAGGAGGCGAGAATACCGAGGAAGGTACCCACCAGCGCCGACCCCACCTTGTAGCCGATCATCGCGTTGTCCGCCTCAGCGAGGATGGACATGGTGATCACGATACCCAGCACCGCCGCGACGATACCCATCGCCGGCAGACCGTCGGCCACCTTGCTGACCGCGTGGGCCGGATGATCGAGTTCCTCCTTCAGGCTGGTCAGCTCCATGTCGAACAGGCCTTCCAGCTCATGGGGCGCCATGTTGCCGGAAGACATGATGCGCAGATAATCGCAGGTGAAGGCGGTCATCCGCTCGTCCTGCAGGAAGCCGGGGTACTTGCTGAACAGCGGGCTCGCGGCCGGGTCCTCGAGGTCAGCCTCGATGGCCATCATGCCTTCACGGCGGCTCTTGTTCAGAATCGCGTAGAGCAGGCTGAGCACTTCCAGGTAATAGGCGTGGGTGAAGCGCGTGCTGAACATCTTCAGCGACTTCTTGAAGACGATCATGGTGGTGCTGCCCGGGTTGGCCTGCAGGAAGCCACCCAGCGCCGCGCCGCCGATGATCATCACCTCGAAGGGATGGATGAGCGCGCCGATCTTGCCGCCGGATAGTACGAACCCGCCCAGCACGCTGGCGAACACGACGATGATGCCGATGATTTTGACCATAGGAGGTACGTCTGGAACCTGATTACGAGCCGTTCGGACTGCGGCAACAACTGCCGCAAAACCCCGCCGTACGGCCTTGCAGAAGGAATGTTGGAAGAATTGTTCTGGTTATCGGAACTTTTGCGCCAGACTAAAGGCCATCCCGATGAAAAGCTAGTTCGGCCATGACCACCACACCCCCGCTGCCCCGTACGCTACCTGCCTGGATCAAGGCACTCGATGACGCTCCCCTGCCTGCCTTCGCCGCCGTTCATGGCAAGGTGCGCCTGGCGCTGCGCGACGCCAGCAAGTCGATGCGGCAGATTGCCGAGCTGATTCAGGACAGCCCGGTGCTGGCGCTGCGCTTCATTCAGGAAGCCAATCGCGGCATCGGCGATGGCCAGCCAGCGGAAAGCCTCGAGGTCGCGCTCAGCCGCATCGGCCTGCAACGCGCCGAGGCGCTGCTGGCTCGCATACCGGCGATGGAGGCCCAGGACATGCCGCGGCCGCTGCGTCAGGTGGTGCTGATCAGCCGGCATGCCAGCCAGCAGGCCAACGGGCTGTTCGCCGCCCGCCTCGCACGGCTGTGGCAGGACATCCACTGGGGCAGCCTGCTGTTTCTCGCCCCGGCCTGGGCGCTGGTCGGCGCCTATCCGCTTCTGCTGGACGCCTGGGAGCAGCGAGTGCTGGTCAAGGGCGAACCGGCCAGCCGCGTCGAGCGCGAACTGCTCGGCGTTTCCCTGCTGGAACTGTGCCTCGCGCTCGCTGAGCACTGGCGCCTGCCGGACTGGATCATTCAGGGCTACCGCCTGCTGGGCGCCGACCGGCGCAGGCTGATCAAGGCGCTGCACATTGCCCACGACAACGAGCACCCGCTGCACCAGCAGCAGATGCTCGACGCCGATCCGGAATTGCGGCGCTGGCTGACGCTGCCGAGCAACACCATCGTACTGGCCAACGGCCTGGCGCTGTCGGCGCACCACAGCTGGAGCGGCATCCACAGCCTGCGCTGGCAACGCCTGGCCGGGCTGTATCTGCAGGTCCCGCTGGGGGAATTGCAGCAGATGGTGCACCAGCAGGCAGTCATCAGCGCCCACGATTTCGGCGCGACCGATCTCTGGCACCCCGCCCAAGGGTTGCTGTGGCCGAGTGGCAGCCGCTTCCAGGTGTTGCGCGAAGTGCCCGCGGCCACATCTGCTCCGACGGCCGATCTGACCGAATGGCGCGAACACTGCCGCCGCCTGCTTGCCGAGCCCAGCCCGTTCAGCAACGTGCTGCAGCTGACCGCCACCGCCAGCCAGGCCCTGACCAGCGCCGGCATGCAACGCTCGCTGGTATTACTGGTGGATCGCAAGCAGAACCGCCTCGTCGCCCAGCAATGCGTCGGCCTGCCCGGCGATGCCGCACGGTTGACGCTTGCACCGGAGCAGAGCCAGGTCGTGCGTCGCCTGCTGGAAAAACCGGCCCAGCTGCGTCTGCAGCCGGCCAACATGGCACAGTTTTCCGCTCTGCTGCCCGGCGGCCTCAAGGCACTGTTCGCCGGCGAACACCTGCTACTTCGCTCACTGGGCGTCGACGGTCGGGTATTGATGCTGGTCGTGGCCGATCAGAACGGCGCGCCGCTGTCCGACGCCAGCGTGCAAACATTCGCTAAAACATCACAATGCATCGAGCGCGCTTTGAGTCTGTTCGGCAGGCGCGGGGGCTGAGCTTTTTCGCTAGACTTCGCCCCTTCAACGACTAGTCGAGGCCTGCCGTGTCCGCCTTTTCCAATCTGCCACTGGTGATCGAGCCCGCCGATCTGGCCACCCGCCTCGATGCGCCCGAGCTGATCCTGGTCGATCTGACCAGTGCTGCCCGCTATGCCGAAGGCCACCTGCCGGGCGCCCGCTTCGTCGATCCCAAACAGACCCAACTGGGCCGACCGCCCGCACCAGGCCTGCTGCCCGAACAGGCGCAGCTGGAACGGGTGTTCGGCGCGCTGGGCCATCGCCCCGATGCGGTGTACGTGGTGTACGACGACGAAGGCGGTGGCTGGGCCGGGCGCTTCATCTGGTTGCTCGACGTGATCGGCCACCGGCACTACCACTATCTCAACGGCGGGCTGCATGCCTGGCTGGACGAAGCCCGTCCGCTGAGCCGGGAGATACCCGAAGCGGCGACCGGTACACCGCACCTGGTCGTGGACGACGCCCCGACCGCCACCCGCCACTACATCGAGAGCCGCCTCGGCGCCGACGACCTGGTGATCTGGGACGCCCGCTCGCCGGCCGAATACCGCGGCGAGAAGCTCTTCGCCGCCCGCGGAGGCCATATCCCCGGGGCGGTCAATTTCGAGTGGACCGCCGCCATGGACCCCGCCCGCGCGTTGCGCATCCGCGAAGACATCGCCGAGCGCCTGCTGGCACTGGGCATCGTTCCGGACAAGGAAATCGTCACCCACTGCCAGACTCACCACCGCTCCGGCTTCACCTACCTGCTGGCCAAGGCGCTGGGCTATCCCCGCGTCAAGGGCTATGCCGGTTCCTGGGCCGAATGGGGCAACCTGCCTGACACCCCGGTGCAGCAATGAAAAGGACACACATGAAAGACCGCCTGTTCGTCATCAGCCAGTATGTGCTGCCGCATCACCTGATTTCTCGCCTGGCCGGCTGCCTGGCCGAATGCCGCCTGCCCTGGGTGAAGAACACGTTCATCAAGTGGTTCGTCCGGCATTTTAAGGTCGACATGCGCGAGGCGCAGATCGAGGAGCCGACGGCCTACGAACATTTCAACGCCTTCTTCACCCGCGCCCTGAAGGACGGCGCCCGTCCGCTGGACAGCACGCCCGGCGCGATCCTCAACCCCTGCGACGGCGCCATCAGCCAGCTCGGCAAGATCGAGCAAGGCCGCATCTTCCAGGCCAAGGGCCACAGTTTCAGCGCCATGGAGCTGCTCGGCGGCGATCATGAGCGTGCAGCACCGTTCATGGGCGGCGCCTTCGCCACGGTGTACCTATCGCCCAAGGACTACCACCGCGTGCATATGCCGGTCAGCGGCACGCTGCGGGAGATGGTCTATGTGCCGGGGCGGATCTTCTCGGTCAACACCGTCACGGCGCAGGGCGTGCCGGAGCTGTTCGCGCGCAACGAGCGGGTCGTCTGCCTGTTCGACACCGAGCACGGCCCCATGGCGATGGTTCTGGTAGGCGCGATGATCGTTGCCAGCATCGAGACCGTCTGGGCCGGGCTGGTGACCCCGCCCAAGCGCAGCCTGAAGACCTTCCGCTACGACGAAGCGGCTCGCGCGCCTAGCCACCTGGAAAAGGGCGCGGAGATGGGCCGTTTCAAACTGGGCTCCACCGTGATCCTGCTGTTCGGGCCGGACCGCGTGCGCTGGGCCGAACAGCTCGGCCCGCTGAGCCCGGTGTGCATGGGCGAGTCGCTGGGTCAGGCGGCGATCACCGCAGCCGCGAGCGAGGCCATCGAGCTTCAGTAAAAGGCGGGGCGCGACATTTCGGTAGCCCTCAGCTGCCGAATGTCGGGTAATATCATCGAGCCATCATTTAGTCCTGCCCCTGCCGGCAGATATTGATAGAGTTCACATTACCCATGCCCTGAGCCGCCGCGGAGTCCGCCCGTTTTGGATAGACAGAGCCATCATCTGCTGTTGCGCGCACCCGCACCGACTCGGCAGACCCTGTCCTTCTGTGACGCCAGCGTTCGCGGTGTGACCGGCTGGCTCGCCGGCCTGCCGAAAGCCAACATCGGCGAGACCGCGCGCCAGCTCTATCAAGCGCTGATCGAACTCAATCAACTGCGCATCGCCTCCGACACCCGTCTGCAGTTGCTCGAGCTGCTGCGTCCGGATGTCGACTTCGTCTGCAACCAGCTGGAAAAACACTTCGTCAACCAGCCGATCGTGCTCAGCGAGCGCCCGCGCAAGGTCGCCGGGCTCTGCCAGGCGCTGCAGAACCACTTGGCGGTGGGCTACAAGCTGATCGTGATACGTGTGGTCTCGCAACCCGATCGCGAGCGTCACCAGCTGCTGTCCATCGCGCTGCAGCGGGCCATCCACTGCCTTGGCGCACTGCTGATCCGCTCGACCCAGCTTTACGGGCCAGCGGCACCCGGGCTATGGCTGGAGCTGCACCAGCTCTACCAACTGGCAGTGGAACAGGGCACCGAGCGCCTGCTCATCCGCGACCCGCTGGCCCGTCACGCCAAGGGGTTGAGCGCGGAACAAAGCTATCTGGCATCCCTGCTGCTCGGCTGTGCGCGCTGCAATCAGATGCGTCAGCAGAGTATCGTCAAGCTCGCCGCCGCGCTGGAGGCGTGGAGCGGCATGGCCCAGATCCAGGCGGTCGGTGCCGCCGGCAGCCTGTTCCTGTTTTCCCCGCTGGTCGACGGACCACCGCGCTACCGCTCGCTGTTTCCCGAGCGAGAGCAGCAGAACCTGCTCGGTATCAGCACCCAGCCACTGGTGGAAGTCATCGAGGAGCATCTTCGTCTGGCGCCGGACAATCGCCAGCTGACCCGCCTGCCCGCGGCGGCGGGGCTGGACGATGACCTGCTGCGGCACCTCTGCTCCGCCTGGGGCACAATTTCCGAACGCACCTTTCAGCGCATCCCTGCCCAAGGCAGCCTGACCCTGTGCATCGGCATGACCGCGCTGCACTATCAACTGGCCGGCCAACGCCCGTTCAACGAAGTTCTGGAGCTGCAAGGCACCTCCAACCGTGCGGTGTTCAAGCTGCATAACGGCGCGGCGGATGTCTGGGCGAATGCCTTCGACGCGCAGAGCAGTACCGTCGAGCTGCTGCCGACCCATGACCATATCGAATTCGTCAGCCCGAACCTGACGCGCACAGCCGCCGCCGTCAAAACCGCCGCGCCCGCCAGCGCTCAACCCAGGCGGCCGAGCGAGACGGAAAACCATCCCCTGTATCAGGTGCAGCTGGTCGACCACAGCCCCGGCGGCTACTGCCTGGCATGGGAAGGCGAAGTGCCCGGCCAGCTGCAGACCGGCGAGCTGCTGGGGCTGCGCGAGGGCAGCTCGCAGAGCTGGAGCATCGCCGTGGTGCGCTGGATACGTCAGGTGCGCGGCGGTAGCACGCAGATGGGGGTCGAGCTGATCGCGCCCCAGGCCCAGCCGTGCGGGTTGCGCCTGCTACGCAAGGACGACCAGGGCAGCGAATACCTGCGCGCCTTGTTGCTGCCGGAGATCGGTGCGATCTCCCAACCCGCCATGCTGATCGCACCGCGCCTGCCCTTCCAGGAAGGCCACAAGGTTCTGATCAAGCGTGAGGGCGAGGAACAGCGCGCCGTGCTCAATCGGCGGCGCACCGGCACCGGCAACTACAACCAGTTCGAATATCGCTCGCTCGGGCAGGTAGCGCCGGAGCGAGAGACACCTGTCACAGGCTGGAAAACCCACACGGCAGGCGGGGATGAAGATTTTGACTCACTCTGGAAGTCGCTGTAGATTGCCGACTCTCGCATTCTTGCCTGCCCGCGCCGCACCGGCGCGCACTTAAGCTGTTGCCATGGCCCTGCAAAAGAAAACCATCCGCCTGCTGATTCTCGAAGACTCGCAGAACGAGGCCGAGCGTCTGGTCAGCCTTTTCCGCAATGCCGGACAGGCGACCCGGGTGCATCGACTGACGTCCAGCGACGACCTGGCCGAAGCCCTGACGCAGACCTGGGACCTGCTGATCAATGCACCGCAAAGCGAGAACCTCGACCCCAGCGAGGCGATTGGCGCCATTCGCCGGCAGGCCAAGGACATCCCAATCATTCAGCTGACTGCCGGTAACGATGCCGAAGCGATCACCGAAGCGTTGATGCTCGGCGCCCAGGATGCACTGCCGCAGGGCGAGGATGAGTGGCTCCTGCTGGTGGCCAACCGCGAGCTGGCCAACCTGGAAGAGCGTCGCGCACGACGCTCGGCGGAAGTGGCGCTGCGCGAGGCCGAAAAGCGCTGCCAGTTGCTGCTCGACAGCTCGGTGGATGCCATCGCCTATGTGCACGATGGCATGCACATCTACGCCAACCGTGCCTACCTCGAGCTGTTCGGCTACGACGACGTGGAGGATCTGGAAGGCATGCCGATGATCGACTTGATCGCCGGCACCGACCAGAGTCGTTTCAAGACGTTCCTGAAGAACTACCAGACCCTCGAAGGCGCCGCCGAGCTTGCCTGCGGTGGCGTGCGCGCCGACGGCGACACGCTCAAGACACGGATGATCTTCTCGCCGGCGGCCTACGACGGCGAGCCCTGCATCCAGGTCGTGATCCGTGCCGAGAACGACAGCGCCGAACTGCAGAAGCTGCGCGAAATCAGCAGTCAGGACCCCGTGACCGGCCTGCTCAACCGCAACAGCTTCCTCGAAGTGATGGATGCCGCCGTCGAGCGCGCGGTGAACGCCGGACAGAGCGCCAGCCTGGCCTATGTTCGCGTCGACCGCTTCGCCGCGCTGCAGGCGGACATCGGCCTGGCCGACTCGGATGAGCTGCTCAGTCAACTGGCCACCCTGCTGCGCGGACACTTTTCCGGCGACAGCCAGCTGGCACGCTTCGCCGACGACGTGTTCACCGTGCTGCAGCCCGGTCTCACTCCGCAGCAGGCCGAACCCGAACTGCGCAAGCTGCTGAGCAAGGTCGAAGGCCATCTGCTCGACGTGGGCGGCCGCACGGTGCAGACCACCCTCAGCATCGGCGTCGCCGGCCTCGACGAAAAGACCGCCAAGGCGCAGGACGCCATCGAGCGCGCGCACCGCTGCGCCGATGACCTGAGCGACGGCAATGCGCTGAAAATCTACAACCCGGCCGACGAGCTGGCCGCCGCCGCCAACCGCGGCGACATCATCGCCATGCTCAAGCAGGCCCTGGAGAACAACAGCTTCCGCCTGCTGTTCCAGCCGATCATCAGCCTGCGTGGCGACAGTTTCGAACACTACGAAGTGCTGCTGCGCCTGCTCGATCCGCAAGGCGTGGAGGTACCGCCCAGCGAGTTCCTCAGCGTCGCCAGCGAGGCGGGCCTGGCCACCAAGATCGATCGCTGGGTCATCCTCAACTCCATCAAGCTGCTGGCCGAACACCGCGCCAAGGGCCATCGCACACGGCTGTTCCTGCACCTGTCGGCTGCCAGCATCCAGGACGCCAGCCTGCTGGCCTGGCTGGGCGTCGTGCTCAAGGCGTCGCGCCTGCCGGGCGATTCGCTGGCCTTCGAATTGGGCGAAGCCGATGCCGTGGCCTACCTGAAGCCGGCCAAGGCGCTGGCGCAGGGTTTGGCCGGGCTCGGCTGTCGCATCGCGCTGTCCCAGTTCGGCTGCGTGCTCAACCCGTTCAACACGCTCAAGCATCTGGACGCCGAGTTCATCAAGGTCGACGGCTCCTACACCCAGGACCTCACCCGCCAGGAGAACCAAGAAGCCCTGAAGGCACTGCTGGCCGAGCTGCATGAGCAGCAGAAGCAGAGCATCGTGCCCTTCGTCGAAAGCGCCACGGTACTTGCCACCCTCTGGCAGGCCGGCGTCAGCTATATCCAGGGCCACTACCTGCAGGGCCCGAGCCAGTCGATGGACTACGACTTCTCCTCCGACGAAGAATGACCTCCGGGCTGGCTCCCACCAGCCCGAAGTCAGCCTTCTGCGCCAACTCGCCCTGACTTGATCGCGGTCATCCGCCGGCTTCCACGCTGGGCTAGAGTGTCCGGACGTCTTCACTTCCAGGAGGAGTCGCACCATGGCCATGATGAAAGCCGCCGTGTTCGTCGAGCCGGGCCGCATCGAACTGCAGGACAAGCCCATCCCCGAGATTGGTCCCAACGATGCGCTGCTGCGCATCACCACGACCACCATCTGCGGCACCGACGTCCACATTCTCAAGGGTGAATACCCGGTCGCTCCCGGCCTGACCATCGGTCACGAACCGGTGGGCATCATCGAAAAGCTAGGCAGCAACGTGAAGGGCTACCAGGAAGGCCAGCGGGTGATCGCCGGCGCCATCTGCCCCAGCTTCACCTCCTACGCCTGCCAGGACGGCCTGCCCGCTCAGGATGGCGGCTGCTCCTGCCATGGCTACAAGCCCATGGGCGGCTGGCGATTCGGCAATACCATCGACGGCACTCAGGCCGAATACGTGGTGGTGCCCGACGCCCAGGCCAACCTGGCGCCGGTGCCGGACGCGCTGACCGACGAGCAGGTGCTGATGTGTCCGGACATCATGTCCACCGGTTTCGCTGGCGCCGAGGCGGCCAATATCAAGATCGGCGATATCGTGGTGATCTTCGCCCAGGGCCCGATCGGGCTGTGCGCCACCGCCGGCGCCCGGCTGCGCGGCGCCGGCACCATCATCGCGGTGGACGGCGTGGATGCGCGGCTGGATATCGCACGCAAGATGGGTGCGGATGTGACGCTCAACTTCCGCAATGTGGATGTGGTGGAGGAAGTGCTGAAACTGACCGGTGGCCGCGGCGTCGACGCCTCGATCGAGGCGCTGGGTCTGCAATCGACCTTCGAAAGTGCGCTGCGGGTGCTCAAGCCGGGCGGAACCCTGTCCAGTCTGGGCGTCTACTCCAGCGACCTGAGTATTCCGCTGGGCGCCTTCCATGCCGGCCTGGGCGACAACAAGATCGTCACCTCGCTCTGCCCCGGCGGCAAGGAACGCATGCGCCGACTGCTCAATGTGGTGGCGTCCGGCCGCGTCGATCTCGCCCCGCTGGTCACCCATCACTACGCGCTGGACGATATCGGTGCCGCCTATGACCTGTTCGCCAATCAGCGCGACGGCGTGCTGAAGGTGGCGATCAAGCCCTGACGACCTTGTGCTGGCCGGGCGCGCCGTTCGCCGCCCGGCCGGTGCGCATCACTCCGAACCCTCGCGGTCGCGGAAGCCCAGCAAGTAGAGGATTCCGTCCAGGCCAAGGGTGGAGATGGCCTGCTTCGCTGACTGTTTGACCAGCGGCTTGGCACGGAAGGCGACGCCGAGCCCGGCGAGGCCGAGCATCGGCAGGTCGTTGGCTCCATCACCCACGGCGATGGTCTGCTCCAGGCACAGTCCTTCCTGCTCGGCCAGTTGGCGCAGCAGATCGGCCTTGCGCTGGGCATCGACGATAGGCTCGACCGCCACGCCGGTAACCTTGCCGTTTTCGATCTGCAGCTCGTTGGCGAATACGTAGTCGATGCCCAACTTGGCCTGCAGCTGCTTGGCGAAATAGCTGAAGCCGCCGGAGAGGATCGCCGTCTTGTAGCCCAGGCGCTTGAGCTCGGCGAACAGCACCTCGGCACCCTCGGTCAGGCGCAGGCTGGCGCCGATATCGGCCAGCACGTTTTCCGACAGTCCCTCGAGCAGCGCCAGGCGTTCCTTGAAGCTGGCGCGGAAATCCAGCTCGCCGCGCATTGCGCGCTCGGTGATCTCCGACACCTGCTCGCCAACGCCAGCGGCCTTGGCCAGCTCGTCGATGACCTCGGCCTCGATCAGCGTGGAGTCCATGTCGAACACGGCCAGGCGACGGTTGCGTCGGTAGACCGAATCGCGCTGGAAGGCGATATCGACGTTCAGCTCCTGCGCCACGCTGAGGAACTCGGCACGCAGTGCGGCCGTGTCGGCCGGCTCGCCGCGCACGGAGAGCTCGATGCAGCCCTTGCCCCGCTCTTCGGGCATGTCCAGCGGCATACGCCCGGACAGCCGATCGATGTGGTCGATGTTGAGCCCGTACTTGGCGGTGATCGAGCTGACCCGCTGCAGCTGCTCGGCAGTGACCTTGCGCGTCAGCAGCGTGACGATGTGCCGGGCCTTGCCTTGCCCCGCGACCCAGTGCTGGTAGTCAGCCTCGGAAACCGGCGTGAAGCGCACCTGCTGGTCGTGCTTGTAGCCCATGAAGAGCACGTCCTTGAGGACCGACGAAGCGCGCTCGTTATCCGGAATCTCGATCAGGATGCCGAACGACAGCGTGTCGTGGATCACTGCCTGGCCGATGTCGAGAATGTTCACGCCACCCTGGGCGAGCACGCCGGTAATGGCCGCGGTCAGGCCCGGGCGATCTTCACCGGTGATATTGATCAGGACGATTTCGCGCAAGGCGCAGCTCCCATGGCAGGCAATGAAGGCCGGCATTCTACATCAGCTGGCAAGGGGGCTGGACAGCCGCCACCGCCTCCGCACGCGCAGCACCGGCGGCGCAATTCGTCAGCTTACCGTTGCAGACCTTTAGCGCCCCCCGCGCTATCCGTATACTGCTCGGCAATTTCCCGACGAGAAGAGCCGCGCTCTGTGAACCGGCCCGCATCCGTAAAGCCAGACAACTTCTTCCTCATGCTCTATCGCGCCGTGCGCCAGCACCGCGTGCCGCTGGTGTTGCGCATCGCCGCCCATACGCTGCTGCTCGTGGCGTTGGCGCTGATCATCTACGCCTGGGTGATCGGCATGCAGTTCAAGCACGCCATGGCGCAGCAGGCCGATGCCCTCGGCCAGAGCCTGGTCACGCAGACTGCCGCCTCGGCCACCGATCTGCTGGTGGCCAACGACATCCTTAGCCTGAACGTGCTGCTGAGCAATCTGGTGAAGAATCCGCTGGTCGCCCACGCGGCGATCTACAGCGTCGACAACCGCGTGCTGGCCGAGTCCGGCACGCGCCCGCAGAAAGGCCTGCTCGGCGATGACAGCGGCCTTTATTCGACCCCGATCAGCTTCCAGGAGGTAATCGCCGGCCACCTGCGCGTCAGCCTCGACATGCAGCAGTTCCAGCAGCCGATGACCATCAGCCTGCAGAGCATGGGCCTGCTCAGCCTGATCCTGCTGGCCCTGACGCTGATGCTGAGCCTGCGCCTCGGCCGCCAACTGGCGACACCGTTGATGCAGATGCGCCTCTGGCTGCGCGATCCGGACGATCCTGCGCCGGGTGCCGGGCGCCAGGACGAGATCGGTGACCTTGCGCGCCAGTTGCAGGCACGGCTGGTGCCGGAAAAGCCCGAGCCGGAACTCGACCTCAGCGATGCGCTCGATGACGATTATTTCGAGCAGGATGACGATCGCGCCATCCCGCAGCGCACGCAGTCTCGCCCCGAACGCTTCGACATCGATCTGGACGATGACGAGCCGCAGCGCCCGGCACGACTGTCGGCCAACTTCGACGACGACGAACTGGAGATCGCCGACGACGAACCGCCATTCGATAGCCCGGCGCCAGCCAGCAGCGCGCCGCAGCCTAGCGTTCCGCGTTCGACCCGTAGTGCCGTGCTGGCCATCCAGCTCGGCGCCCAGGACCAGCTGCGCCGCCTGCCGCGGCCTCGCCTGACCGAGCTGCTGCAGCGCTACCGCGATTGCCTGCAACAGGCCGCCACGCTCTACCAGGCCGAGCTGCACACGCTCAACGACGGCAGCAGCCTGATGCTGTTCCACAGCCAGGACGACGAGCAGAACTACCTGACCCATGCGATCTGCTGTGGCGAGCTGATGCGTGCGCTGGCCCATGCACTGCAGATCGACGTCGCCGACAGCGGCATCACGCTGCAGCTGCAACTGGGCCTGACCCAGGGTGATGGCCTGTTCGACCTGAGCCAGGGCGATCTCTTGCTCAGCGAGCCGGCACAGGCGGCACTGGACATGTCGCTGCACAGCCGCAACCTGTTGCTGGTCGAAAGCAGCATCAGCGAAGACCGGCTGATCCAGCAACGAGCCCGCATCCGCCCGATCGCCAGCCCCGAAGGTGCCTGCTGCGTCGAGCGCCTGCTGGACCCCTACCCTTCTTTGCTGGAACGCCAGCTGGCCCGGATGCACGAGCTGCGCAGCCGCACCTACTGACGCGCTCGCGGGCGAGCCCCCGCTGCCTGCAAGGCGGGCTGACGATTGGCGAAGGCGGCAGCGCATCTCGCCGGCCCCTTCCACCCGCAATAAAGAAAAGCCCGACCAGGATCACCAGTCGGGCTTTTTCAGTCGTACTTCACCACTCAGCGGTGTCAGAAGCGGAAGACTTCCAGGTCGGTTCGGATCGGCTCGGCCGCCGGAATGCGCGGTGCCGGCGGTTCGGCCGACTTGCTCACCTGTGGCTTGGCCGGCGCCGGCTTGGGCGGCGTCTTGGCGACCAGCGCGGGCTCGACCGCCCCGGCCACCATCTCGCTCAGGCGCTGCAGCAGGGCGCTCTGCGCGCGCACCTGATCGGCGGTGGTGCCGAGGTGCTCTTCCTGCAGGCGCACCAGACGGCTGCCCAGATGCTTGCCGGCCTTGTCGCGCAGACGCCACTGCGCCTCGAGTACCGCCGGATACGCAGGCCCGGAATCGAGGCGGGTGATGGACAGCTCGATCTGTACCTCCGGCGCGAAGCCTTCGTCGGCGGGACCGAGCACCAGACTTTGCGTATCCAGGCGCCAGGCCAACTGGCGCAGCATGAGCTGCTCGATATCGGCCTTGAGGCTGCCCGCCCAGCGGGCCTGCTGGTCATCGGCAGCCAGGCTGCCGTCGGCCAGACGCTGCAGCAGCGCATCGCGCTGCAGATAATCGGCGAGGGTAACCGGCGCCAGCAGCACGGCCGCGCCATCGATCCGCTCCGGCACCTCGGTGGTACCGCTGTCCAGGCGATACATGGGTGCCGGCTGCAGACCGACACAGCCGGTCAGGCCGATGCTGGCCAGCAACAACACAGTCGGAACACGCAGCAAGTTCTTCATTACCGTCATAACACCACAGTTCAGGCCACTGGCGACCCTCTCGGCCGCCGTCGCCTCGTGCCCATGTCGCGTCGGACAGCATGTCGTCGACGCGCAACTAGGCACCGGGCAAAACGCCGCAGGCTGGAAAGGCCGCTATCTTCCGTGAATCTGGCCGTCGATTCCAGCGCCAATGCACATTGTCACACTTCTACCAGCAGGCCTTCGACGCGCTGGAAGCCTCGCGGCAGCTTGTTGCCGCGCCTGCCACGTTCGCCCTTGTAGTGCTCGAGATCCTCGGCCTTGAGCGACAGCGTGCGCTTGCCAGCCTGCAGAACCAGGGTGGCGCCAGCCGGCAGCACGGCGAGATCGACCAGATACTCCTCGCGACTGGCCACCCGCTCCCCGGGAATGCCGATGATCTTGTTGCCCTTGCCCTTGCCCAGCTGCGGCAGATCACGCACCGGGAAGACCAGCAGGCGGCCTTCGGTGGTGACCGCGGCAAGCCAGTCGTCCTCGCGGCTGGCCAATGGTCGTGGTGCGACGACGCGGGCGCCGGCCGGCAGGGAGAGCAGCGCCTTGCCAGCCTTGTTCTTGGCCTGAAGGTCCTCGCCCTTGACGACAAAACCATAGCCGGCATCCGAGGCGATCACATAGAGCGCCTCATCGTCGGGCAGCAGCACGCATTCGAAGCTGGCGCCTGGCGGCGGAGTCAGCCGGCCGGTGAGCGGCTCGCCTTGGCCACGTGCCGATGGCAACGTGTGGGCTGCCAGCGAGTAGCTGCGGCCGGTGGAGTCGATGAACACCGCATACTGGTTCGAGCGGCCCGCCGCCGCCGCCTTGAAGTTGTCGCCGGCCTTGTAGGAAAGCCCGCCAGCATCGATGTCATGACCCTTGGCGCAGCGCGCCCATCCCTTCTCGGAAATCACCACGGTAACCGGCTCGGACGGCAGCAGCTCGTTCTCCGTCAGGGCTCGGGCCTCGGCGCGCTCGACAATCGGCGAGCGGCGGTCATCGCCATAGGTTTCGGCGTCTTCCAGCAGTTCCTTGCGCACCAGCTTCTTCAGCTTGGCTTCGCTGCCGAGCAGTGCCAGCAGCCGCTCGCGCTCCTTGGCCAGCTCGTCCTGCTCGCCGCGGATCTTCATCTCTTCCAGACGCGCCAGCTGGCGCAGACGGGTGTCGAGGATGTAGTCAGCCTGAAGTTCGGACAATTCGAAACGCGCCATCAGCACCGGCTTGGGCTGATCCTCGGTCCGGATGATGTGGATCACCTCGTCGAGGTTGAGGAACGCCACCAAAAGGCCTTCCAACAGGTGCAGGCGCTTTTCCACCTTGTCCAGGCGGAACTGCAGACGACGGCGCACGGTACCGATGCGGTAGGTCAGCCACTCGCTGAGCAGGGTGCGCAGGTTCTTCACCTGCGGCCGGCCGTCGAGGCCGATGACATTGGTGTTGACCCGGTAGCTGGATTCCAGGTCGGTGGTCGCGAACAGGTGCTGCATCAGCGCCTCGACATCGACCCGGTTGGAGCGCGGGATGATGACGATGCGGCAGGGGTTCTCATGGTCCGACTCGTCACGCAGGTCGGCCACCATCGGCAGCTTCTTGGCCTGCATCTGCCCGGCGATCTGCTCGAGCACCTTGGAACCTGACACCTGGTGCGGCAACGCGGTGACCACGATATCGCCGTCCTCGACCCGGTAGACGGCACGCATGCGCACCGAACCACGGCCGGTTTCGTAGATCTTCAGCAGGTCCGCACGCGGCGTGACGATCTCGGCCTCGGTCGGGAAATCCGGCCCCTGCACATGCTCGCAGAGCTGCTCGACGCTGGCACTCGGCTCGTCGAGCAGACGCACGCAGGCGGCGGCGACTTCACGCAGGTTGTGCGGCGGCACGTCGGTGGCCATGCCCACGGCGATGCCGGTGGTGCCGTTGAGCAGCAGGTTGGGCAGCCGCGCCGGCAGGGTCGCCGGTTCGTCCAGGGTGCCGTCGAAGTTCGGCACCCAGTCCACCGTGCCCTGCCCCAGCTCGGACAACAGCACCTCGGAATAGCGTGACAGGCGCGCCTCGGTGTAGCGCATGGCGGCGAAGGACTTGGGATCGTCCGGAGCACCCCAGTTGCCCTGACCGTCGACCAGCGTGTAGCGGTAGCTGAACGGCTGTGCCATCAGCACCATGGCCTCGTAGCAGGCGCTGTCGCCGTGCGGGTGGAACTTGCCGAGCACGTCACCGACGGTACGCGCGGACTTCTTGTGCTTGGCGTCGGCGTTCAGGCCGAGTTCGCTCATGGCATAGACGATGCGCCGCTGCACGGGCTTGAGGCCGTCGCCGATATGCGGCAGCGCGCGATCCATGATCACGTACATGGAATAGTTGAGGTAGGCCTGCTCGGTGAAGTCGGCGAGGGAGCGCCGCTCCACGCCGTCCAGGCTCAGGTCGAGGGATTCGCTCATGGTCGATCCGTTACATGCTGGCGCAGCACCAGGGTGCCGGCGCGCTGGGTGAATTCAAGTTGTTTCAGGGCGCTCATGCCGAGCAGAACCTGTTCGCTGCGAAAGCCGGGGGCGACGATGGCGCGCACGTCGCGCAGCACGATGTCGCCCAGGCTGAGGCTGTTCAACACGGTGCGATAGCCGGTGGTCTGGCCGTTGGCGGTGTGCAGCATCACCGGCGCACCGCGGGACAGGCCCAGCCGCTCGGCCAGCTCGGCCGGCACGGCGACGTCCGTGGCGCCGGTGTCGAGCAGAAAGGTGACCGTTTCGCCATTGATCTTGCCGCTGGCGACGAAATGCCCCTGGACGTTGCCAGCCAGCTGCACCTCGATCTGCTCGCCATGCAGCTGGGATACCGGCTGGCGGTTCGGGTTGAGGCGATCCTCCTCCCAGGCAGCGAAGAAGCGCGTCGCCAGGTACAGCCCGACGCCCCAGGCGAGCACCAGCATCACCCGCCCGGCACGACGCCCGGCCGTCTGGCTCACGGCCGCGCCATCCAGCCGCCGCTCGGTGCGGCGAAACGCCAGACGATGGGTCGCTTCTCGCCGTCGCCGCGCGCCTTGCCGTTGTTGTCGACGCCGATCCAGGCCCCTTCGGCGTCGATCCACAGCGCCTCGGCATTACCGAACGGCTCGCGGTAGCGGCGCTCCTCGGTCAGCGCCTCGGCGGCAAACGACCAGCAGCGTTCGACCGTCCCGTTCGCCGGGCTGCGCCGGCAGACCCGATATGCAGAGGGCTCCAGCACGAACAGCTTGTCGTTGAAATAGGCCAGGGCCGAGAAGCTGCGCGGCAGCGGCGTATCGCCGAGCGCCGCGGGGGGCTGCTGATGCCCGCCCTGCGCCATCAGCACACAACCGCCGGTGCACTGCCAGCTGCTCTGCTTGCGGTGCATCACCAGCAGCCCGCGGCGTTCGCGCTCGGCGGCCAGCCACATGCGTTCGGCCTTCGGGTCGACTGCAATGCCCTCGAACAGCGCGTTGAAATGCCAGAGCATGCCACTGGCCCGTGCCTGACGAACCAGGGACTCGGGCAGACGCAGCCATTCCGCCGTGCCGGCCGGGCTCACCCGCAGCACGGCGGCATGCGCCTCGCTGACGACGTAGCGATTGCCCAGCGCATCGCAGCTCAGCCCTTCGAAATCGAGGTGGCCGCCGCGCACATGGCCACTGAGCCAGGCGCGCATGCGCATGCCCCAGGGCAAACCACTATTGGGCGGCGGGCCGGCTTCGAAGCGCTCCGGTTCGGCCTGCCAGGGCGAGACGCTGGTATCGAGCCGGTACAGCACGTCGTCTTCGCGGTCGGATACCGCCCACAACGCATCTCCGCACCAGGCCATTCCGGACAGATTGCCGCCGCTCATGCCCTGCACGGGATGCTCGCTCAACAGCTTCAGCTCGGGCGCCGGTTCGTTGGCCCAGAGCGGTGCCGAAACCAGGCTCAGCAGCGCCAGCCCACGGCGGATCAAACCAGCACCTCCGCCAGGTTGCCCTTGGACTCGAGCCAGCTCTTGCGGTCGCCGGCGCGCTTCTTGGCCAGCAGCATATCCATGACTTCGCGGGTGCCCTCGAAGTCATCCAAGGTCAGCTGCACCAGCCGGCGGGTGTTGGGGTCCATGGTGGTCTCGCGCAGCTGTGGCGGGTTCATTTCGCCGAGACCCTTGAAGCGCGTCACCTGCGGCTTGCCGCGGCGCTTCTCGGCCACCAGCCGCTCGAGGATGCCGTCACGCTCGGCCTCATCCAGCGCATAGAAGATGTCCTTGCCCAGGTCGATGCGGTACAGCGGCGGCATGGCCACGTAGACATGACCGGCCTCCACCAGCGGGCGGAAATGCTGGACGAACAGGGCGCACAGCAGGGTGGCGATATGCAGGCCGTCGGAGTCGGCGTCGGCGAGGATGCAGATCTTGCCGTAGCGCAGCTGGGCCAGATCGGTGGCGCCCGGATCGACGCCGATGGCCACGGCGATGTCATGTACTTCCTGGCTGGCGAGCACCTCGCCGCCGTCGACCTCCCAGGTGTTCAGGATCTTGCCGCGCAGCGGCATGATCGCCTGAAACTCCTTGTCCCGCGCCTGCTTGGCGGAGCCGCCGGCCGAGTCGCCTTCGACCAGGAACAGCTCGGCGCGCATCGGGTCCTGCCCGGCGCAGTCGGCCAGCTTGCCCGGCAGCGCCGGCCCTTGAGTGATCTTCTTGCGCTCGACCTTCTTGCCGGCCTTCAGTCGGCGCCCGGCATTGCTGATTGCCAGCTCTGCCAGTTGCATGCCCAGCTCCGGGTGGGCATTGAGCCAGAGGCTGAAGGCATCCTTGACCACGCCCGAGACGAACGCCGCCGCCTCGCGTGACGACAGGCGCTCCTTGGTCTGCCCCGAGAACTGCGGCTCCTGCATCTTCATCGAGAGGACGAAAGCGATGCGCTCCCAGATGTCTTCCGGGGCCAGCTTGAGCCCGCGCGGCAGGAGGTTGCGGAACTCGCAGAACTCGCGCATGGCGTCCAGCAGGCCCTGGCGCAAGCCATTGACATGGGTGCCGCCCTGAGCCGTGGGAATCAGGTTGACGTAGCTTTCCTGAACGCTCTCGCCGCCCTCCGGCAACCAGAGCAACGCCCAGTCCACCGCCTCGGTATTGCCCGCCAGGGCGCCGACGAAAGGCTCGTCGGGCAGGCGCTGGTACTCACTGACCGAGTCCACCAGGTAGGAGCGCAGGCCGTCCTCGTAGTGCCACTCGACCTTCTCGCCGGTGCTCTTGTCCTCGAAGCTTACGCTCAGCCCCGGGCAGAGCACGGCCTTGGCCTTGAGCACGTGCTTGAGCCGGCTGATGGAAAACTTCGGCGAGTCGAAATACTTGGGATCGGCCCAGAAGCGCACGCTGGTGCCGGTGTTGCGCTTGCCGACGCTGCCGATCACCTCCAGATCACTGGCCTTGAAGCCGTCGGCGAAGCTCATGCGGTACTCGCTGCCATCGCGCTTGACGGTCACCTCGACACGGGTCGACAGCGCGTTGACCACGGAGATGCCGACCCCGTGCAGACCACCGGAAAACTGGTAGTTCTTGTTGGAAAACTTGCCGCCCGCGTGCAGTTTGGTGAGGATCAGCTCGACGCCCGGCACCCCTTCCTCGGGGTGAATGTCCACCGGCATGCCGCGGCCGTCGTCGATCACTTCCAGCGAGTTGTCTTGGTGCAGGATCACCTGGACCGAGCGGGCATGCCCGGCGAGGGCTTCGTCGACACTGTTGTCGATGACTTCCTGGGCCAGGTGATTGGGCCGCGAGGTGTCGGTGTACATGCCCGGGCGCTTGCGCACCGGATCGAGGCCGGAAAGAACCTCGATGGCTTCTGCGGTATAAGACATCTGTCGGGTACGGTCCTTATGTTCTGAACAATCAGCCCGCTACGGGCTGCAAAAAACCAGCGCACCGGCCGGGCTCCATCGCTGCAGTTCTCCTGGCGAACCCGTTCGGGTCGCCTGGGCCCGCACCTCCATCCCGGCTCAGAGTTTTCCCAGCCAGGCCTGCGGCTCGAAGCCGGCGAACGCCAGCAGCGCCGGCAGGCGCTCGGCGAAGCCCTGGAAGCCGTGGTCGCCGCCGGCCTGGATGCGCAGTGCGCAGCCCCGGTAGAACTGCGCCGCGTCACGGTAGTCGAGCGTTTCGTCGCCGGTCTGCAGCCACACCTGATAGCGTTCGGCATCTTCGGGTGGCGCCGTTTCCAGCTCCGCCAGCGCGGTCACGTGATCCTCGGTAAGCTCCCAGACCTCGCCGCTGTACAGGTTGGTCTGTGGTCCGAGATAGCCGTCGAAACGGCGGTGTGGCATCACCGCCGGATTGATCAGCAGGGCCTTCAGGCCATGGCGCTCGGCAAGGTGCGTCGCATAGTAGCCGCCAAGCGAGCTGCCGACCAGCAACGGTCGCCCAAGCTCGGCCAGACAGGTCTCGAGTTGCCCAATGGCCTGACGCGGGTGGTGATGCAGGGCGGGAACCCGCAGACGCTCGGCCTGGCCGAGTCGCTCTAGCGCCGACGACAGCTGGCTCGCCTTCTGCGAGAGCGGGGAGCTGTTGAGCCCGTGGATATAGAGGATCGAAGGCGGATAACTGGACATGGATACAGTTCTTGGAAAAACCGCAAGGCTACTAGGCCCATGCTGCGCTCTGCAAGCGACCCGCCCTGGCGTCACGCCTCGCTCGCGCCACAGGTGTCGGCAGTCGCCAACCGCGATCAGTAGCCTTTCACGCTGTAGTCGATCTCGAAGTCGATGCCGCTGACCCGCGACACATCGGTCTCCAGCCGCCCATCGGCGTACAGGCGCAACCAGCGATACCCCGGTGCCGCGCTATCGACCTGGAAGTCCTCGCTCTGCGGCGTGAACTGCACGCCCGTCGACGGCGTGGCCAGCAGCCGAACCCCATTGCGCGACTGATCGAACGCCTGATGGATGTGGCCCCAGAGCAGCGCACGCACGTTGTCGTGGCGGTCCAGCACCTCGAACAGCGCCTCGGGGTTGCGCAGACCGATGCGATCCATCCAGCGGCTGCCGATGGACACCGGATGGTGATGCAGGCAGACCAGATGGTGATGATCCGGCGCCTCGCTCAGCGCCCGCTCAAGCAGGTCGAGCTGGTCGCCGCGCAGCATGCCGAATACCGAACCGGCAACCAGGGTATCGAGCATCACCACACGCCAGCCGCCGATTTCCAGCACCGGCTCCATCAGCGCACTACCACGGGCAGCCTCGCGCATGGCACCGAGTTCGTCATGATTGCCGGGGCACCAGCGCGCGGGGGCCTCGATACGCTCCGCCAGCTGACGGAAACGCTGATAGGACGCCACCGAGCCGTCCTGCGAAAGGTCACCGGTGGCCAGGATCAGGTCGATGCGCGGCTGCTCGGCAACGGCCAGCTCGACGACGCGCGCCAGGCTATCGCCGGTGTTCAGGCCCAGCAGCTTGCCGTCCGCTTCGGCAAACAGATGGCTGTCGGTGAGCTGCACCAGCAGAACCGAATCTTCAACAGCAGTCAGGGTCGCACCAGGCAAGGCCCTTCTCCTTGAGCTAAATCGCAACGGAATTATGGTAGGAGCCCGCTAGGAGGGTAAACCTCGGAAGTGGGCCTGGGTCACAGAACCGTGCGGCATACCTGCCAGGAGATCGGATGCGGATCGCCGTCCGCTGTCGATGGCGCCGGAAAATCAGAGTACCGGTTCGAGTTCGTGACCGCAGGCCAGGCAGTGACCCAACCACTCGCCGAGGAAGAGGTTGAGCTGGTTCTTCTCGTCCGGCTGGTGCATCTGTGCATTGGGATAATGGTAGATCCCGCGAAAACGCCGGGCATTCTCGGCGCGAATGACCTCGGCCATGCGTGCATCGTGATAGACGCGCACTTCCATCTTCGGCACGGGCAACCAGGTCAGGCAATGCTCCTGACTGACTTGCAGCGTCGTGGTGTAGGGGCAACTCTCCAGCACCTCGAGCACCAGCACACCGAGCAACATGTCGCCCTGGCTGATCGCGATGCGCCGCGCCTCGCAACCGCTACGCATGCCCGGCAACAAACGCATCAGTCGCAGGTAGTTGGCCTCGCAGGCCGACTGCAATTCGAGCAGGTCGACTCGGTAACGCTCGCGCGTCTTTCTCATGTCCACGCCCCCCGCACCTGCTCGCGATTCAAGGCCAGCCACTGCAGCGCAATGATGCTGGCAGCATTGTCGATTCGACCGTCGGAAACAGCGCCCAGTGCCTCTTCCAGAGGCCAGACATGCACCCGGATGTCCTCGCCCTCTTCGGCCAGCCCGAACACACCGTCGGCCCCTTCGCTGTCGCAGCGGCCTATATAGAGGTGTACGCGCTCGTCGCTGCCCCCCGGCGAAGGGAAATAGCGTGTGACCGGCCACAAATCGGCCAGCTCCAGCCCGGCCTCTTCCACCGCTTCGCGACGGGCGACTTCATCCGGTGACTCGTCCTTGTCGATCAGCCCGGCGACCAGTTCGATCAGCCAGGGGTTGTCGACCTTGCCCAGCGCCCCGACGCGAAACTGCTCGATCAGCACCACGCGATCGCGCTGCGGATCGTAGGGCAGCACGCATGCGGCATCGTGGCGCACGAACAGTTCGCGGCTCAGCTCGTCCCCCATGGCACCACTGAACTGACGGTGGCGCAGGTGAACGCGCTCCAGCCGATAGAAACCGCTGAAGCATTGCTCTCGACGAAGGATCTGGACATCATCCGGACCGGGTTTGAAGGTCTCGCTCATGGGCACACTCAATATCGGTTTGATCCGCGCCTGGGCCGGCGGCGAATGACTGCAACCGTCACATCGTGAGCGGCTTCGCGATCATCCTAGCGCGCCATCGTCTCTGGCGCAGCCCTTTGCAGACCACCGTAACCGAAGCATACGCATCTGCCGCGTGCGCACGAACTTCACGAGCGAGCAACGATCGAAAGCGCACTGCCATGCCTGGACCAACCATGTATCCAACCGCACCCATCCGCAATCTCCTCATTATGGGCAGCCTTCTCGTGCTGCTGAACGGCTGTCAGCACTTTGTCTCGGAACCTCCTGTGAAGGTCGACCAGACGGTCACCGAGCATCGTCCTCAGGGCTGTGAGGGCGACAGCTGCCCACTGGTGAACGTCGATACTCTGACCTTTGCCGACGAACCTGAACTCAACCGCCTGATCGACGCACGGCTGCGGCGGATGACCATCAACGGCCCGGATGACCGCCTGCCCGCGTCGCTACAGGATTACCAGCAGCGCTTTCTGAGCATCGCCGAGCCAGGCTGGAGCAGCTACCTGCAGGCCAAGCTGCGCGAGCAGCACGGCGACATCCTGGTGGTCGAGTTTTCCAGCTACCTGTATGTCGGCGGCGCCCATGGCATGCCCGGGCGTGGCTTCATCAACTACGATCGCGAGCTGAACCGCGAGCTGCGCCTGGAGGACCTGCTGATTCCGGGACAGGAAGGTAACTTCTGGCGTGTCGCACGCCAGGCGCACCAGCGTTGGCTGGTGGAGAACGAACACGATCAGGACGCCGAGTTCGTGGAATTCTGGCCCTTCCAGCAGACCCCGCATATCGCGCTACTGAAAGATCAGGTGCTGCTCAAGTACGACGTCTACAGCATCGCACCGTACTCCAGCGGCCACCCGGAGCTGTTCATTCCCCATGAAAAGCTCAAAGGTATTCTTAAAGCCGAGTACCTCTAGTACGCAGATGCTTTAAATAATCGGCTTGCGCTCTCGATGCCGATAGATCCAGTCGACGATCTCCTCGCGAGGGGAGTAACCGTCTACCGCTGCGCGCATAACCATCCTGACCTTTTCAAAGTCATCGCGCTGCAGCCCGTCCAGCAACCTGTCCATCACCTTGCAGAAATCCGCCCACGGCAGGCAGGCTTCGTTGGCAGAAAGGATCATTGGGTGCTGCGTCGGCGTAACGTCGTCGCCGATCAGCAGCTCTTCGTAGAGCTTCTCACCTGGACGTAGGCCGGTGAACACGATAGCGATCTCTCCATCCGGGTTGCTTTCGTTGCGTACCGACAAGCCAGAAAGGTGAATCATCTTTTCGGCAAGCTCGACAATGCGCACGGGGGACCCCATATCCAACACGAATACGTCCCCGCCCAACCCCATCGAACCGGCCTGCAGCACCAGCTGAGCAGCCTCGGGAATAGTCATGAAATAACGTGTGATCTTCGGATGCGTAACTGTGATAGGCCCGCCGCGACGGATCTGCTCACGAAACAGAGGAATAACGGAACCGGAGGAACCGAGCACGTTGCCAAACCTGACCATCGTGAAGCGCGTCCGATTGACATGGTTGACCCCGGACCGGCCGTACAGCACCGGAGCGGTCTCCTTGCTGAGTGCTTGTAGCGCCATTTCCGCCAGACGTTTCGTACTTCCCATGACGTTTGTAGGACGAACCGCCTTGTCCGTAGAGATCAACACGAAGTGCGACACCCCGGCCTGGATTGCCGATTGTGCACAGTTGAGCGTACCGACCACGTTGTTCATGACGCCTTCGGCAATGTTGTGTTCAACCATCGGCACATGCTTGTAGGCAGCTGCATGGTAGACGGTGTCCACGCTCCACGTCCGCATTACATCGAGAATCCGGTCGGCATTTCTGACCGAACCGAGGATCGGGATCAATTCCAGCTGGGATGCCTGATCGGCTGCGTGCTGCTTAAGCTCGGCATGGATGGCGTACAGGTTGTATTCACAGTGATCGAGAAGAAGCAATACAGTAGGGCCCAACTGCACGATCTGCCGACTGAGCTCCGAGCCTATGGAGCCGCCGGCACCGGTTACCAAGACCACCTTGCGGTGTATGCAGTGGGCCAGCAGGCCCTCATCCGGCGCAACGCTGTCTCGTCCAAGCAGGTCAGCGACGTCTACCTCTTGCAGATCCTCGACCTTCACCCGACCGCTTGCGAGGTCCATGAACCCAGGCACCGAACGCACGTGCAACGGATGCCGCTCAAGATCGGCTAGGATCTCGCGGCGGCGGGCCCGACTGGCGGATGGAATTGCCAGTAGAATCTCACTCGCTCCCGTGTCGCCAATCATCTGACCGATATGTTTGGGCTTGTAGACTTTAAGCCCGGCAATCACGCGGTTAGCCAAGTCGCTATCATCGTCAATGAAGGCCACGGGGCGCATCGCACGCCCCATGCGCAACGCCGCAGCCAACTGATTTCCGGCTGCGCCCGCGCCATAGATGGCTACGCGCGGCAGGCCGTCATCACGCCCGAACGGCGCGACCAGCATGCCGCTATACCAATCACCCAAGACATACTGACGCAGCAGCAGACGCAGCCCGCCAAGCAGCATCAAGCTGATCCACCAGTAATTGAATACCAGCGACCGGGGAACCAGTGCCGGCGCATCACGGTACCAGTAAATCGCCAGTGCCAGCATCAACGATGACAACGTCACTGCCTTGGCAATGGTTATCAACGCATCATTGCCCAGATAACGCATTACAGCGCGGTACATACCTATACGGATGAATAACGGAATCGCCAGCACCGGGGCGAGCGCGAATAGCCAGGCGTGCCCCCCAAGCGGCTCGACCACGTCGAAATCCCCCAGTCGTACCACAAAGGCGAGCCATAGTGAGGTCCAGACGAGAAGTACGTCAGCCAAAACCTGCAACAGCCGTTTGTACCGCCTTGGCAGCCCTAGCAGATAGTCACGAAACATGATTCGACCCGCTTGATGAAACTCCGCTCTGTGGAAGAGCAACGACGGGCGCACCCGGAAGCAGGGGCGCCGCACCGCCGCAGCAACAGTCAGCCACCTCACCGCTCATTTTCAACCCCTTGAGAGTTCACCTCAGCAGTGCCCGCGCGCAGCCAGATGCAAACAGCCAGGAGCGGCGCATAGGCAAACAGTATCGCCAGCATTCCATCGATCACCTCCGCGGAAACCAATAGCGCCCAGGGCAAAAGCCAGCACAAGACAACAAGCCCGACCGAGACGGTCACAGGCGTATGGCGTGCAGCACGTCGCGCGGCGATCTGGTATGCATGGCTGCGATGGGCCTGGTAGACCGCCTCACCGCGCAGCAGACGGCGCAACAGCGTGTACGTTGCGTCCACCACGAAAACGCCCAGCAGTATCAACCAGGCCCACAATAGCCGGGGCGCTAGCCCCACGGCTTGGAGCATAAGCATGCCGATACTCAATCCGAGAAAACCGCTCCCTGCATCACCCATGAAAATCTTCGCAATTGGAAAGTTCCAGCAAAGGAATCCAAACGTGGCGCACGCCAGCAGCAGCTCAAGGACTCCAAGCTCAAGGAACAGCCCGCCCATTCCCACTACCGCGTAGCAGAGCACCGCGCCCAGGCACGCACAGATGGCCTGTACCGCGGCGATTCCATCAATGCCATCCATGAAATTGTAGAGATTGAGCAGCCAGACCAGTAGCACGATTGCCAAAGCATGCCCGCCCCACCCTAGATCGATCACTGCACCAAACATGGGTACCGGGGGCAGTCCACCCAAGGAGTACAACGCCCAACTCGCGGCACCAAAATGGCCAAGCAGCCGCCAGCGTGCGGGTATGTGTCGGTGATCGTCAGCAAAGCCCAAGGCAGCGATGAAGGCTCCAGCCCCGACAATGGCGAGAGCGACCGATGAGCCAACTGCCCCCTGATGCTGCAGCAGCAGAGCCGAGGCGAGAAACACAATGACGATCGCCACCCCCCCACCGCGCGGAGTGGGCACCGTATGTGAACTCCGCGCGTTGGGAGTATCGAGCAGGCTACGGCTCAGCGCATAACGACGGAGCAGGCCTGTAAACACGAACGACGCCACTGCCGCCGCGACGGATAAGAGCCAGATCATGCGTCACGCCGCCTCAGATAATCTGAGGCCGTTTGGCGCAGCGCCTCATCAACTGTTACTGGCGGCGACCAGCCCAGCATCGTGCCCGTCTTCTTGATATCGACCTGCAAGGACCCACAAAGTCGTGCGTACGCATCCTGCTTTCGGCACAGGCGAGCTAACGCCTGCAGAGTGCCCGTCGGCACCGGGAACAATCTCGCAGGGATTCCAAGCGCCATGGCAAGACGGTGCAGCAAGTCCGATGTCGACAGATCTTCGCCATCAGACACAAGAAGAATCTCGTTCGCCGCTGCCGGATGGTCGATACAGGTAACGACGAGATCGACCAGATTATCGAGCGCGACGAGGCTTCGCTTGTTGCCACTGACCGCGCCCAGAGGCAATGGAATCCCGGCCATCAGCCAGCGCATCATGCTTCGAAAGTTGCCCTTTACGCCGGGCCCGTAAACCAGTGGAGAGCGAATGATCACGACTTCCAGCCCGGTCTTGGCGGCAAGTGCTTGAAGCCCAGTTTCGGCTTCGAGCTTTGAGATCGCATAGGGATCGCTAGCACTAGGAGGATCGTCAGCAGTGAAGGGCTTGCCCGGCCCCGTCGATTCGCCGTTTACCTTGATCGAACTGATGAAAATAAAGCGTTTTGCGCCGGCGGTAACGGCGCGCTTGGCCAACTGGAGCGTGGTCTCGACATTGACCTTGCGAAACTCTGCCATAGGGTCTGGGGTGCATTCGGTCATCACGTGAACTCGCGCCGCGCAATGAATGACCGTATCGACCGACGCGCCAGCCGCAAAGGACCGATCAAGCGAAGCAGGTATGGCAGTTACACCGGGCGGTAGCACCGAATTATTCCGGCGTGTCCATGCAAGGATCTGCAAGTCACCATGAGCGACAAGGCGTCTTAGAAGCGCACCACCAATCAATCCCGTCCCGCCAGTTACCACGATCTTTCTCTTCAAGCTCATCTCTTCGCCAACGTTGGCAATCCCAGCGCAATACCTCCCGATTCTACGCTAAGCGTGCGGGGCATAGGTGTTTGCGAAACGGGTGAGTTGCGGGTTGGCGAGATAGTGCTGAGCTAGCGGCATACCGAAAACATCGTCGCTCCACCGACTAGGCGACCAATGCCACTACATATCCAAGCTTGGCATCGCCAAAACTGGCATGTGGGACGTTGGGGATAACACGCTTGCGACATCGTCCGGGTGTGCCTAACAACCGGATAGTTTTTGACTCAGTAGCTCCCGGCATCAACGGCCCGGAATGCGCCGCTGCCTAAGCCATGTCCCCCTGGGTATCTGGCGACAAACGGCACTGCAATGCCAATGTTCTTAGTCGATACAAATGCTGCGCGAGCAAGCACTAAATAACGTCTCCGCCCAGCGCGTTTTGCTTGACCAACAGCCTGCAGACAAACACACTCAGCCAACCCCCGTGCCATCATAATGACATCACGGATTGTTTGAACCCAAGCTTGCTTTGCAAGTGACACTTTTCCCAGAACTCCAGCCTCAACCCTCACAAAAAATGGACAACATCATGGCTACCGAGAAGTCGCTGTCTCTCATTCAGTCTCTCTACGTTGCATATTACGGCCGTCCCGCCGATCCGGCAGGGCTTGAGTTCTGGGCTAACACGCTGGAGCTCAATAACGGTGACATACAAGTTATTCTGCCGGACTTTGGCAACTCTCCCGAGTTCGTTAAGCGCTTCGGGAACATGGACAATACGTCGTTGATCGACAATCTCTACCAACAAATGTTTGGTCGTAACGCCGAGCCCGAAGGGCTGAATTTCTACAGCGGCTTGCTCGTCAATGGCCAACTTAGCCTCGCGCAGATTGCTCAATCGATTCTCAACGGCGCGCAAAGCCTTGATCGCCAGGTAGCCGAAGGGCGCGTAAAGGCGGCTACCGCCTTCACCCAGGAGCTGGATACACCTGAAGAGAACGCCGCATACGGCACCAGCCGTGGCATCGAGATCGGCAAAGCGTATCTGCAGCAGGTGACCGCTTCGAATGGTGTCGTGCCTGTTCTCGGCAAGGTCGTGGAAACCGTAGCCACTCTGCTTCCCACCACTCCCGCACCGACTCCTGGCGGTGGCAGTGGCGGCGGTGCTGCGCCGGCACCAGCACCTACGTTTGAAGTCAAAGTAGCCAACGGCGTGTTGAGCTTTGGTGGGACGCAAACAGGCGACATCACAGTGACCGAAGGTCACCTTGAAGTCATCTTCACCCGTGGCGCTCTGAGCCAGACGCTGAGCGCCGGTGATTACGTCACTGTGACCGACGTTTTAATCGGTTCTGCTTCGGTGACTACTCCAGCGATTGCCATCAATGGGTTGATCGTCACTGGCACCGGAAGCTTGGTCTTGCTGGGCGTAGACGACTCGATGGACCTTTCCGGCGTTGCAAGTTCGCTGAACGCCACCGCCCGTGTCGATACAGCCGTGGATCTTACCAAAGCACCAGACCTGTCCACTGTCGACACCTTCGTGCTGAATACAGGCGCGACACTTACCTTGAACGCCGCGCAGTTCGACGCAGTGACAATCAGTGGCAACGGCCGCTATGTCCTGCAGGACGAGGCCACGGCACTTCTGGACCTCGACGGCGCCGACCTTTCAGATGCTGTGCTGGTCGTGGTGACCGGCGAGCCGGAGCTCACCCAACTCGCAGGCCTGATCGATAAGGGGGTCGACATCGCCGACATCGCCTATGACACCGTGGCCGGCACAGCCATCGAACTTCAAGCGGACGCAGCTACCAACAGCAACGCTGGCACATTTGTCACTGACGGGAAGAATGTCCTCGTAACCGACTCAGCCACCGTCGCACAACTGGATACCGTGAAGAGCGCCATCGGCAGCGGCAACGTAACAGCGGCGGATATCGCCGATGACGTAGGCAATCTTATCAACGCTGGTACTGCCAGCATCTATATCGATATCGGCACCAACGTGACTGTCAACGACGCTGCAACTGTCGCTCAAATCGCGATTCTCGATGCGGCCAACGGCACCGGTTCCGCTAGCGGCAGCTTGACCTACACCCTTAACGATACGCTCGCCAACCTGCTAGCCGCCGATGACACCTTGGTAACAGGCGCCACTTCAATCACTCTGAGCGGCGGCCTGGATTTGGGCAATGTGTCCGTAGCCGAACTCCAGAAAGTACTGAGCTGGAGCAAACTGAACGGCAGCGGCGTTGCTTATACGGATCTGACTTATAACCTGGCCGATACAGCCGCCAACCTCGTTTCCCGCGGCGATGTGGATGACTTTGTTGATCACGCTAGCGCAGTAACCGCCAACACACCGGCATCTGTTTCCCAGGCAACAACGCTGTATCAGCTGAAGTCAACCGCCACCTACAACATCACTGACAGCGCATGGAGCCTGGCATCCACAAACGCTGACGCCATCACCGCTATCACCAACGCAGTCGACCTGATCGCCACCGGTACCGCGACCGCCGCGCAGGCCTCAACTATCCTCAGCAGGGATGGCAGCGTCGGCGATGTCACCTATGACGTCTGGGACACCTATGCGAACCTCTGGGCCAATCAGGCTGGCGCCAACGCCGCACGTGACGTTACTGTTAGTCAAGGCGGGTATCTCAGCGCGGGACAGGCTCAAGATATCGTCGGCCTCAACAACAGCGGTAAGACCACCCTTAGCAGCATTCGAGATACTGCAGCAGCCATCAACACCTTTGTTGGCGGCAATCAGGAAAACAGCGAGCTGAGCTATTCATTCCGCGTCCAGGACTCAGCGACGAATATCATTGCCCAGATCAATGCCAACGATCTCCACTTCGCCACGGGTAATGCCGCAATCGGCTTGGGGGGAGATAATCGCGTCGATATGATCGACGTTACCGGCACCTTCGACGTGGCCAACGCCCAAACTTTCTGGAATGCCATCAATCCGGTATTCGACAGCAATGCCGCCATTACAGCCGGCAAGACCTACTACACGATGTCTGACACGCTGGCAAATTACACCAACGCTGCGGCAGCCCATGATGGCATCAAGCATGCTGACGGTCGTACGATCAACGCCGACACGGCAGCAAACGTGTACGCCGCCCAGACCAGCTCAGCAAATCCGAATCACGACATCTTCAATATTCTCGCCGGTCAGCACGGTACTTCTTTGGACAGCCTGATCATCGCTGCCGGAAGCGCTGGAGAGCAAATCATTCAAGGCACCAAGGGAAGTGACACACTCCGTGGCGGGGACGGCAACGACACCCTATACGGTAATGATGGAGCTGACACGATCTACGGCGGAAACAATGGATGGGACACCCTCTTCGGTGGTAATGGAAGGGATACCATCTTCGCTGGCGATAGCGGTGCTGTTACGGGTGGGGGTGCTTCGAATCAGTTCGTCAACCGCATCTATGGCGGCAACGACGGCGACAATATGTTTGGCAGCGATCAACACGACAACTTCATCTTCACTGGCGCAACCAAAGCAGCACTAATCGCTGAGTCCGGGACGCAATGGCATACGCGCGACTACATAACCCATTTCTCGCAAGGGGACACGATCACCTTCCAAGGCGCCCAGACGCTCCAATTCCTTGGCACCGGGTCAGGTAACAACGCTTCGCCAGTTACCGCGGGCTCGCTAGGCCTGTCGATTCGCTACGACAAGGGCCTGGAAGTCCAGAACTGGAACGGCAACGGTACCGTTTCCGCAACCCTGGTCAGCATTGATATCGCCGATGCCTATGGTCGCTTTGACAATGTTGCTGACATGCACATCGTTCTGGTGGGCGCCATCGACATCAACGCAGCAGGCAATAGCATCACTTTCGGAGCGTAAGAGCAGAGCCGGGCAGCGGCTAAACGTTGCCCGGCCTCTACATCATCATCACTCTGGAATTCCTCTCAAGAAATAACGAAAAGGGCCCAACAGGGCCCTTTTTTGCATTCGCCATCTGAAAATCGCTCAGGTAGTCAGCCGTCCGTAGCGATCCTCGAAGCGCACGATATCGTCCTCACCCAGGTAGGCGCCTGACTGAACCTCAATAAGCTCCAACGGCACCTTGCCTGGGTTAGATAACGAGTGTTTGATCCCCAGCGGGATATAGGTCGATTGATTCTCCGATAGAATCATCTCCCGGTCGCCGCATATAACCTTCGCAGTCCCCGAAACGACGATCCAGTGCTCCGCACGATGGTAATGCAACTGAAGGGACAAGCATTCACCTGGCAATACCGTGATGCGCTTGACCTGATAACGCTCACCCCGATCCACTGTGTCGTAATGCCCCCACGGCCGACTCACCAGCGGATGGCTTGCGAATTCTTCGCGCTGATCGGCCTGCAATTGCTGAACGATCTGCTTGACCTGCTGGCATTTGTCGCGATGCGCGACCAGCACTGAATCCTTGGTTTCAATGACCACCAGATCCTCGACACCCACGGCCGCAACGACGCGGTGGTGCGACTGCAGCAACGAATTGCGCGTATCGAACGCCAATACATCGCCCTGCAAGGCGTTGCCATCGGCGTTTTGCTCGCTGACGTCCCAAATTGCCGCCCAACTGCCCAGGTCATTCCAACCAGCATCAAGCGGCACCACTACCCCTGCATCGGTATGCTCCATCACTGCGTAGTCAATCGACTCGTCATCGCAGCGCGCGAACTGTTCGGCCGGCACATGCAGGAAATGGCTGTCTTGCTCGGAAGCCGCCAGCGCATCTCGGCACGCCGCCAGGATGTCAGGGCGATAGCGGTCCAACTCTGCCAGAAAACGCGAGGCACGAAACATAAACATGCCGCTGTTCCAGAGGTAATTGCCGGCTGCCAGATAGTCTTGGGCCAGCTCGGCGGAAGGCTTTTCCTTGAACCCCGAAATGGCATAACCACCTTCGCCAAGCACATCACCACACTGGATATAACCGAAGCCGGATTCTGCATGAGTTGGCGTGATGCCGAACGTAACCAGACGCCCCACATGGGCTTGGCCTAGCGCGACCTTTACTGCCTCACGGAAGGCAGCCTCATTCCGAATATAGTGATCAGCTGCCAGCACCAGCAAAACGGGATCATCCCCCCCTGCAATGGCATCGAGAGCGGCGAGCGCAATAGCCGGAGCCGTATTGCGTGCCATGGGCTCCAGGATGATGCGGCGGCTCGTACGCTTTGCAAGGCGCAACTGTTCAGCAACGACAAAACGATGATCCTCGTTGCTTACGATCAGCGCCGCGGAATGCTCCAACCCGTCCAAACGAGCCAACGTACGCTGAAACATAGTGCCCTGCGCCTGGCCGTCAAGCTCCAGAAACTGCTTGGGCATACGCTGGCGCGACAGCGGCCAGAGGCGCGAACCACTGCCGCCGGCGAGGATTACAGGCGTGAACATAAAAACTCCGAGAACCCATCAATGGCAAAAGCGGGTCATTATCGAAGCGCTCCCGTGACTATGCAACGCCTGTACCCAGCCTGACCCCGGACGCGGTCAGCTCGCATGCCTTTGGAGCGCTCTGTAAACTAATCCGCAGCCACGGGTCGGGGAAAGGTCATGCAACGTACGCTAGTCACAGGCGCAAATGGGTTCGTAGGACAGCAACTCTGCAGAATGCTGCTGGAGGACGGCCAGCATGTCATCGCGTTGACCTCCGGTGCACCAGCATCGCCCGGGGCCGCCAGTCAGCAGCTGCAATGCGACCTACGCGATCCCGAGGCACTGGCGCGCGCCATAGCACTGGCCAGCCCGACACATGTGGTGCACCTGGCCGCCATCTCGCACGTACCGACCAGCTTCGCCAATCCGCAGTTGACCTGGCAGACCAATGTGCTGGGCAGCGTCAATCTGATGGAGGCATTGCGTCTGCATGCACCCGAGGCATTTACGCTGTATGTCAGCTCCTCCGAGGTCTATGGCGCAAGCTTCAAACAAGGGCTGGCCGTTGACGAACAGACACCTTGCCAACCCATGAACCCCTACGCGGCCAGCAAACTTGCCGGCGAGATAGCGGTCAACGAGTACTTCCGTCAAGGCATGCGCGGTGTAGTAGCCAGGCCGTTCAACCACATTGGTGAAAACCAATCTCCAGATTTCGTGACCGCCTCTTTCGCAAGGCAGATCGCCATGGCCGAAGCCGGGCTGCAGCCGCCGATGATACAAGTCGGCAACCTTGAAGCTCGCCGAGACTTTCTCGATGTCCGGGATGTGTGCAACGCGTACCTGCAACTATTGAGGCCGTTGCGCAAGAGTACCGAACCCGCACGCTGCTTCAACATTGCCTCAGGACAAACGCACCGCATTGGCGACATCCTTGAAGCCCTACTTGCAATGAGCTCGCAAGCGATAAACATCGAACAGGATCCCGAGCGCCTGCGGCCATCGGACATCCCCGTTGCAACCGGGAGCAGCTTAGCCATCAAGCAAGCCACGGGGTGGCAACCGACAACGCCGCTGCACGAAACGCTCGAAAGACTTCTGCAATACTGGCGCACGCAGGTCGCTATTTAACAAAACGCTGTCCATGCCAAGCGCACCCAGGTAAATATCTTTGAAACTGCTGATCAACACCGAGTCATTACTGCCGCCTATTACCGGAATCGGCACCTATACGCAAAACCTGCTTGAACAGTTCGTAGCGATGCAGGCATTTGAAACCATCGAATGCTTCTCGGGACACCACTTCGCCTCCGCCACTCAGGCGCTGCAACAATGTGGCGCCAATGCAGAGCGGGCCGCACCGACACCCTCGCATGGCCACCTGGCCCGGTTCCTACGCAACTCCAGCCTGGCCTACCGCGCTCGCGAAACGCTACGCAACAGCTTGCTTCGCCTGAAGTCGGCACGTTTACGCAATTTCGTATATCACGAGCCCAACTTTATTTTGCGTGCCCACAAAGGGCCGTGCGTGGCGACGATCCACGACCTCTCCTTCGTTCATCACCCGCACTACCACCCCCCTAAACGAGTGGCCTGGCTGACTCGCGAACTTCCACGAACACTGGCTCGAGCGGACATGCTGATCACGGATTCCGAACACATCCGCAGAGAACTGATCGAGCACTTTCACGTACGCGAGGATCGCGTACGCGCCATACATCTGGGCGCAGCCTCCAGTTTTGCCCCACGTACCGCAGAGCAGACTGCGCAGGCCCTGGATAGCTATCAGCTCAGGCATGGCCAATACCTGCTTTTCGTAGGCACGCTCGAGCCGCGCAAGGGTATCGATACGCTACTGGAGGCCTGGAGCAGCCTGCCTGCCTCTCTTACACAGGCATACCCTCTTGTGGTCGCTGGCGCACCAGGCTGGGGTAACGACGCCACTCTGGCAACTATCGCGGACCTCAAACTAAACCGCGGCTTGCGCCACTTGAACTTCGCCCCGGCAGCTGACCTGCCCGCGCTTTACGCTGGCGCCCGAGCATTCGTCTATCCGTCTCATTACGAGGGCTTCGGCTTGCCCGTACTGGAAGCCATGAGCAGCGGCGTGGCGGTGATATGCACGCAAGACACCTCCATGTGCGAAATCACCGGCGATACTGCTTTGCTGGTCGAGCGTGGTTCCGTCGAGCACCTCGCAACGCAACTGCAATGGCTCTTAGAACACGACGGTGAGCGCATTACACTAGCGGCCGCCGGCCTCAAGCGCTCACGAAGCTTTTCTTGGGCCCGCTGCGCCAGCGAGACCTTAAGCGTTTATCGACACATTAGCGTATGAAGAGTTCGGCGCAGTGCATTTGCGCAAGCGATGATGAAAAAAGTGCAACTTCGGATGCTGAACTATTTTGCGCTACTGTTTGCAAAGGTACTCTATCCGGCCTGAAGCGAGCGTTGACGGCGGCATTACCTGGACGGCCACTCTGACCCCCACGGTCGATATCACTGATGCCACCAACCTGATCACACTCGACAACACAGCGCTTGCTGACCTTGCAGGCAACGCTGGCATGGGCACAACCAGCTCGGGCAACTACGCCATCGACACGTTGCGCCCTTCAGTGACGAGCTTCGTGGTAGCTGACAGCGCATTGACGGCCGGCGAAACCAGCGCAGTCACCATCGTCTTCAACGAAGCGGTGACGGGCTTCACAACGGCTGATCTGATGGTGGCCAACGGCACGTTGAATGGCCTCAGTTCCAGCGACGGCGGGATCACCTGGACGGCCAACCTGACGCCCACGGCGGGCATCACTGAAGCCACCAACCTGCTCACACTCAACAACTCGGGTATTGCCGACCTCGCGGGCAACACCGGCACAGGCACTACCAGCTCGAACAACTATGCCATCGATACTCTGGCGCCGGTGATCAGCAGCGTTTCCGTACCAGCCAACGGCATTTATGGCGCGGGTACAGCCCTTAACTTCACCATCAACTTTAGTGAAGCTATAACCGTTAACACCAGCGGGGGCACGCCGTACATTGCCCTTGTTATCGGTACTCACACGCACCATGCAAGCTACATCTCCGGTTCGGGCTCTTCGGCGCTGCAGTTCAGCACCACCGTCCAGGCAGGGTGGCTCGACACGAACGGCATTACTGTCGGTATGCTTTCCTTGAATGGCGGCACACTGAAGGACGTGGCCGGCAATGATGCGGTGCTTACACTCAACTCGGTCGGCAGTACGGCGGCGGTGCTGGTCGACGGCATAGCACCGGACGCGCCGTCGGCGCCGACCCTGCAGAGCGCCTCGGACAGCGGCCATAGCAGCAGCGACGGCATCACCGGTGATGCTACGCCCACGCTTACCGGTACAGCCGAGGCCGGTGTTACCGTCAGCTTGTACGATGGCGCCACGCTACTGGGCAGTACCACGGCCGATGGCAGCGGCAACTGGAGTATTACCAGCACTGTGTTGGCCGATGCCAGCTACAACCTGGTTGCCAAGGCCCGCGATGCTGCAGGTAACGAGTCGGTCGTCAGCAGCCCCCTGGCCATCGCCATCGACACCACTGCGCCCAACCTCAACGCTGCAGGCAGCACGCCAGCGGACAACGCGACCGGTGTCTCCATCAGCAACGATATCGCGCTGACGTTCTCCGAGCCGCTGCACGCTGCCAGCAGCGACCTGAGCCGGGTTTATCTGAAGAGCGCGGTAACCGATGCACTAGTGCCCGCCACCATTACCATCAATGCTGACGGGGCACTGGTCATCAACCCTACCGGCAACCTGGCCTACGCCACCGGCTACTACGTGTCCTGGGATGCCGGCGCGTTGCTGGACCTGGCGGGCAATGCCGCAGCCGCGGTGACTGACAAGACCACCCTTGACTTCACCACACGGCCTGCGCCGTCTTCGCCGCAGCCTACGCCGCCTGATGGCGACAACGTAAGCTCTGAGGAGGAAGACTCCATTCCAGGCCTGCCTACCCCAGGGGGCGGTGCGCCACTGCAAGGGGATGGCAATGGCGACGGCATTCGTGATAGCGAGCAGAGCGATGTCACTTCGCTTGTGTTCCGCCAGACTGGCCAGATCAGTACTGATCCCACGGCCCTGAAAACACCGCTTACCCTGGTGGCGAACAGCCTCGCCGGCCAGACTAACCCCAACGGCAATGCTCAGATCACCTACGTCGAGCAGCTAGATGCGCCTGCTGTTCTACCTGAAGGCCTGCGCGCGCCGCTGGGTCTGCTGGCATTCGCCGCCAAGGTGGGCATCCCGGGCTCTAACGAAACCTTCAGCCTTTTCATCGATTCCAGTCTCGGGGTCAACGGTTACTTCAAGCAGAACGCCAGCGGCGTCTGGGTGAACCTGGCCGACCCGGCGAATGGCGGCCTGCTCGTTACCGAGAATGGCAAGACCCGCCTCGACTTCGTGATTCAGGATGGTGGTGAGTTCGACAGCGACGGCAAGGCCGATGGCATCATCACCGACCCCGGTATCCTTGGCATCCTCACCGGGGACTCCGCTTGCCCCTATGACCCGTTCCGTATCGATGCGGACCAGGACCAGATACCCGATGCCATCGAGTTGCTCGCAGGCACGGACGTCAACCAGAAAGACAACGATGTCTTCGGCAACACCAGCCAGTGGGTCAACCAACTGTGGCGGGACCTTTATGGGCGTGAAGGGCACAGTGACAGCCAGGCTACCGAATTGGCCAACCAGCTCAACCAGGGCAGCGTCGGCAAAGCCGAGGTGTTGAGTCAGGTGCTGGGCAGTAGCGAGTTTGATACCCACGCCGCCGCCATCATTCGCCTCTATCACGCAGTTCTGGATCGTAGCCCGGAGCTATGCGGTTATAACTACTGGCTAGGCCGCGCCAATGAAAACGTCGGTCAGGCGCAAATCGGGGAGGCCTTCCTCAGCTCCCCTGAGTTCATGGCGCAGCACGCTGACCTGAGCAACAGCCAGTTCGTCGACTTCATCTACCAGAGCGTACTCGGTCGCGCAGCGGACGCCGCCGGTGGAGCCTGGTGGCTGGAGCAAATCGAAACCGGCGTAACCACGCGTGGCGGCATGCTCTACGGTGTTTCCCAATCCAACGAGTACAAGGCCGTAATGGCTGATGATGTAGCGGTTGATTTGCTCTACCTGGGCTTTCTCAATCGCGAGCCGGATGCCGAAGGCCGCGACTTCTGGCTGGAGCATTATCCCGCAATCGGCAACATCGCCCAGTTCATTGCGGTTTCGACAGCGACCACGGAGGAGTATCACGACCGCTTCCTGCCCAGCGATGGCAGCGCGATAGGCATCGTCGGGGTGCCGACCGTTGTCGACGTAGGTTTGGGTTAAAGCAACGGGCCGGCCCTGCGCCTAGTGGCATATGGGCTGGCCCTTTCGCCGATTCTGAGCAGCATTGGCCAGGAGTCGACATCTCCCCAGGTCACCCTCCGCTGTCACAGCATCTTCTCGACAAGGAAGACGCCTCGCCGCCCATCAAGCCTGTGCCAAGCCTCTATGGTGGTCGCCTGGTCGACACCCCTCAGGCAGCTCTGCAAGCTGACAGACGTAACGGGCGCGGGGCTGTTCGACAGTTACGTCAGCATGGCCACCTATGGCGACCCAAGCAGAAGTACCGTCAAGGCGACCGTGAATCTATTCGCCGGTGAGCAGGCCATCACCCGGGTGGGTGGTGGTTAATTGAACGTTGCCGGCTGGGGCAGCTACTTCAGGATTGACTTTCCCATCATCTGGTAATTGAGCATGGTCCGATTGGCCCAAGTGGCGCATCCGACAGTCGACGCTGGATGAAAAAAGCGCACTGGCACATCAAACTGTCCTTCGATTGAACCAGGCCTCGGCATACGAGGGGTTTGCTTTTTTTGCGGGTTGCGTATTGGCCGCTTTACTACCCACTGCGACATTCGCGCATGTGATGAAGCGGCACGCACTGCGCTTGCCTCTTTGATGGCGCAAGCCTGCGCCGGTTAATGGGCATCGGCACATATACCATTACAACAGGGTGAGACTGGGAAAGAGAAGTGGTCACGCTACGCGCTAGCGTTCGCCACAGGCGTAGCTAGTGGCATATAGCCTCAGGGACGGCTGCTTGTAGTACAGCAGCAGCTCCTGAATCACCCTCGTCGCCGGGACTGCAAGGACTTGCGATAGGGCCGGTAAGGAGTGCATGCCTGATCGCGTATTTCTTGTTTTTTTCGGCCACAAAAAAACCGACACAAGGCCGGTTTTCTTGTTGCCACATCATGCCGAGCCCTGAAGGGCCCGGCATCTCGCCAAGCGTAAGCCTTAAGCGAGGGTGATGAAGCCTGTGTTGGCGTCGAAGGTAACCTTATCCAGCGCGGTAACACCGGTCAGGGTGATCACATTGGTTTGTTGAGTAGCAGCGTTGCTGCCAAACTCGACGGTCTCAATGTGCGCTTCGACAACGCCGCTGTTTTCCACGAAGAACACTTCCAGCAATGCGTTGTTGCCACCCTGCAGGCCAGTCTTGGTTGCATCATCCACACCCAAGCTGTAACCAGTACCAACGAACAGAACGTCTTTACCGTCCAGTTGGATGCTTGCAGCTTTACCGAAGGTGGTTTCGGAGAAGATGAAGACATCGCTTTTACCGTTTGCCAATTCGGAACCACCGTCAGCAACCGACACAAGGTTGTAGCCCAAGCCTGCCGGAGCGGCATCAGTGATAGCGCCGTCAGCTGCTTCAATAGCATCAGCCAGGGCAGCCCACTCAGCGATGATCTTGTTGGTTTCTGCTAGGTCAGCAACTGCCTTGGACAGAGCTGCTTGAGCGTCTTTGGCGCTTGCCAGGTCAACCAGCAGACCAGCGGTCGGCTTGCCATCAGCGTCAAAAGTAGCAGTGCCGTCTTTGTCATCGACCTTGTCAGCCTGCGCCAGCAATGCTGTCTTGGCGTCAGCTTTGGCTTTGTCCGCAGCTACCCGGGCCTGGACAACAGCTAGCAGATCATTAGCAGCTTTAAGCTCAGCAGCAGTGGTGGTGGGATCGTTGGCGTATGCGGTAGTAATAACCAGCTTGCCGTCCTTCGTTTCAAACAGGCCGGCGATTTCGCCAGCGCTGTTGATGGTGGTCAAGTCGACAACAGTACTGTTATCGAGAACATCAAAGGTGGCCAGCGCGCCAGCCTGATTAGCAGCAGCGACGGTGGCTGCTTGGTCAGCAGCGACGAACTTCGCCAGGGCGGCGTTATAGCTGTTAACCAAAGCTGGGCCAACGGTGTTGTTCAGCTTGGTCTGCGCATCAGTTACGACTTTCTGAGCTGCGGCTGTAGCTTCGGTGATCTTCTGAGAGATGATAGCTGCGGAGTCGCCAGAAGCGATATCAACGGTCGATACAAGGTTGAAAGCAGAGGTATCTGCGGCCAGTTTCGAGCCGGCAGCACCGTAAAGAGCCTCAACTTGGCTAACGTCATCGCTCGCGTCATTATCATTCTGCAGTGCGGTGGCATATGCCTGCTGAGCATTCTGAGCGGCTTCCAGCTGAGCCAGGGCAGTAGCCAGCGCGCTCGGAACGCCGCCTGGAACGATCGCACCAACAGCGGTCAGGGCAGTTCCAACGCTAGCCAGAGTCCCATCAACGTCAGCAAGAATATCAGAGCTCTGAGCCTTATCGGCTTCACCGTAAGCAGCACCAACCTGAGTGGTGTAATAGTTGGCAACGGTAACCTTGTTCTGAACGATCAGTGCATCGTTGGCGCTCAGACCGCTAAGCAAGCCTTCGATCAGCTGGTCCTGAGTGATGGTACCGGCGTCAAGAGCGCCAGCCCAGAAAGCCAGGCCTTCGGCTTCAACAGCACGACCAAGTACGTTCAGGTAAACCTGAGTAACGAGATCGGCGTTGCTTAGGCCGTCATACAGCGCGGCGTATTCTACGCTCTGCACAAACGAGGCGTGTACATTGTCTAGGCTCAGACCGCCATTATTGATGGCTTCCAGCCAGAAATTCAGGCCTTCCTGGTCCGCAGCGCGACCAAAGTAACCGACATACAACTGTTGCAGATCAGATGCAGTTGCCATTTAGCAATCTCTCCAAAGATTTTAAGTCGAATCGACATGCAGACCTGGGTGCCAAGAGCCCGTCGGCTCGGTCTACTTGCCATGCCCCATCGGGGCATGGCCCCCCTTGATGGGTGGTGCAGCATCGGGCGACAGGAATGCACATTGTCCTAGGCATTCACATTCACTCGATAACAAGCTCGGCCATGCTACACATTTTTCGCCACGGGCAACAAGACCAAGTTCGCTACGATACGACTTAATTCCTAGTAGTGGCGCCAATGATCTGACTAACGGCCACCAGCACGTGCCTCCAGGTAGGCCGAAAAATATGGAAGCAGAAGCTGGTTGCCGAACCCGCTGAGGTGGTCACCATCGAGAAAAAGTGGCCGAGTGTCGCGCCAGGCCGAGCACTGCCGCTGCGGACAGAGCAGGGGGAACGGGTCCCAGATGGCAACGGTCGGCAGCTCCCGCACGATGTCAGCAAAGGCGTCCAGCACCGGCTGGCGGTACCGCTGTAATTCATCGCGACTTAGGTTGAAGCCCGGCTCGCAAATCGGATTGCGTCGGTTGAACCAGTCGGCACAGCGGAACGGCGGCGCCTTGAACAACGGCTTTGGCCCTTCCAACACGACATGCACGTCGAGTGCGACAAATTCACGCAATGCCTCCACTGCGGCAACCCGTGCGCGCTGCCGTCCGGCGATGGCACGATCGCTGAATACTTGTTCGTCGACCTTTTCCTGGGTGAACACGCCCCATTGGTCGGCTAACCTCGGCATACGCAGCGACGGTAGAAACAGGACATCGCCAGGCTTGATACGCGTACGCAGATCACGCAAGGCGGCCTCGGTATGCTGAAGGCATGCAGGATTATCGATATCACGCCAGGGCTGCAGGCTGATGAAAGGGCAACCGCCGTTATTGTAGGCGTAAATAGTGCGGCCAGTTTGCATCGCGTATTGCTTGAACAAGCCTTCGTAGGCCAAGGCGTGAGAATCACCGATGACGAAAAGATTCGTGGTGGCCTGCTCCAGCGGCTCAAGACAACCGCGCGCCTGGTAGATCAACAGCAACCCACCCTCGGCATTGCGATACTCCGGGTCGGCATTGCAACCAGGCCGCTCGGCGCTGACCGACCAGCCATGGGGATACCAGATCTCGGGTTGCCGACTCAACTCGCTGAACGAGATCGAGGCACGATGCTCGTCGATCAATCGGGCGCCCCAACTGCCCAGTGCAATAGCCACCAGCCCGACAACGATCGTTAAAGGTCTAGGCATGCGCCGCACCAGCGATGAGTGACGTAGAGGGTTCTCGACCCAATGATACGAGACAAGGGCGAGGAGAAAGGCCAAGACCACCGCCGCCAGCCGGGTTTGCGCGGTTTCCAGACCGCAAGTCCAGCGAAACAGTACAAAAACGGGCCAGTGCCACAGATACAACGAATAGGAGATACGGCCAATTGCAACCAGCATGCGGCAGCCGAGTACCCGATGCAGAACATCGCGGCGACGATGCAGGCAGAAGATCAACCCCAAGGTGCCAGCCACTGCGAACAGCGCGCCCGGAAACGGGAAACCAGCGGGACGGGACAGGATGAACGCTGCCAGAACCAGCAGCAGCGCCAGTAGTGCCAGGCACGTCCACTGCTGCGCCCCTGGTTGCGCACGCCGCTGAGCAATTGACTGGTAGAGCAGAACGCCCGCAGCCAGCTCCCAGAAGCGCCCCGGCGCCAGAAAGAAGGCTGCCACGGGATTGCCACGTATGGCCCACGCTGCATAGACGGCCGAAGCAAGGGCACCAGCGATGAACAGACCGGCCGACAGCTTGCGTCCCCGCCCGCCCAGCAGCCAGGCAACGAACAGGAGCGGGAAGACTAGATAAAACTGTTCCTCGACCGCCAGTGACCAGGTATGGGTATAGGGGTTGTACTCAGTCGCGGGCGCGAAATAATCCCGCCCCGACTGCGCCAGTATGAAATTGCTCAGACCAAAGAATGCGTAAAATCCGGTTTGCTGGTTGACAGCACTGAGCCACGCAGAGGGGATGAACAGCGCGCTGAACAGCGCAGTGACCAGCAGGCAGACGATCAGAGCAGGAAAGATACGCAAGATACGGCGTGCATAGAAATATCCTGAGAAGCGCCAAAGGCCTCGCCCCTGGAAACCTGCAATGGAGGCGCTGACGACGAAGCCGGACAGGACGAAAAATACATCCACCCCGGCAAAGCCGCCTGGCAGCCAGGGCGCGTGCAGGTGGTAGACCAGCACAGCCAGCACCGCAAGGGCCCTCAAACCATCAATGTAGGGCTGGTATGCCAGAGGCTCGAGAGGGCTATCAGTGGCTCCCTTCAGCGGCGACGACATGGGTGAAAGACCATTTCGCTCAAGGGTTGAACCGCGCCATGGGGCTGCCAAGGCGGGCGTTCATGTAGCTACTGAAATCGGCCAGCAAGCGGCTGTTGCCATAGCCGCTGATATGGTCGGCGTCGAGGAACAGGGGCCTGCCATCATGCCAGGCACTGCAAGGCTCAGCGGGGCACAGAACCGGGAACGGATCCCAGATGCCGATACCGGGTAGCTGCCGCTGAATTTCGGTAAACGCGGCCAATACTGGCTCACGGTACTGCTGTAACTGCTGGCGGGACATTTCAAGCCCTTGGGCGCAGATAGGATTGTCGCGGTTGAACCAGTCGGCACAGCGGAACGGGGGAGCCTTGAACAGGGGTTTGGGAGCCTCGAAAACCACATGCACGCCCCGCTCGGTGAACTCGCGAAGCATCAGCACGGTTTCTTCCACAACCTGTCTGCGCCCGGCATCGGCTTCAGGGCCAAACATGCCGTCGTAGGCTTGTTCCATCCCGAGGAAGGCCCACTGATCGGCGAACCTGGGCAGACGTAGCGACGGCAGGAAAAGTACATCGCCGGCCTTGAGCGTGGCCAGGTCACTGAGGACGTCTCGCGCAAACTGCCGGCAGGCTACATCGTTGTTCCATGGTTGCAGGCTGATGAACGCACATCCGCTTTTGACATAGGCGTGCACGCGAATCGACTGTTCGATGGCGTACTGCTTGAACAACCCTTCGTAGGCCATGGCGTGGGAGTCGCCAATGACGTAGAGCACACGCTCCTGCAGGGGGCGGGGCTGCACGCAACCATGCGGTGTATAGAGCATCAGTGTGGCACCGTTGACCACGCGATACTCAGGGTCGGCAATACAGCCTGGAAAATCTTTGAAGCTGGAGGACCCACGCGGGTACCAGTCATCGGGCACCTGGCTGATGCTGCTCAGCGACAGCTGTGGCTGCTTCTGATCGATATAGTGTGCGCCCGACCAGCCAGCCAGGATGATCAACAAGCCACAGGCGATCACCGCGCGCTGAGGCATGCGGCGTATGAAGGCGGCATGACGCGCAGGGGTTTCGACCCAGCGGTAGGAGGCCATGGCCAGTGCAAATGCCAGCACCACCGCGATGATTCGCTGCAGGGGCGTTTCCAGCCCGACGGTCCAGCGGAACAATACGAAAACCGGCCAGTGCCAGAGATACAGTGAATAGGATATCTTGCCAACGGCAACAAGCGGACGGCTGCCGAGCAAGCCATGCAGCCGTCGCAATCCCGAGTTAAGGTACAGAACACCGAGCCCCCCCAACGTTCCCACTACGGCCAGCAAGGCGCCGGGCATGGGAAAGTGCTGGGGTGTCGACACGATGAAGGCGAGCAGCACCACGATAAGCGACAGACTGGCTGCAAGCCCGTAAAGCCAGCCGTGGCGATCAGCGGCGGTGCGTTCCGGCAGCTTGCTGAGCAACTGATATAGTAGGACGCCTGCAGCTAGCTCCCAGAAGCGCGCCGGTGTCAGAAAGTAGGCCTGGGTAGGGCTGGCCTGGCTCTGCCAGGCCGCTAGGGCAATGGATGCCGCTGCGGAAACGGCAAACAACAGCATGGAGAGCTTGCGGCCACGCGGCCCCGACAGCCAGGCGAGGAACAGGAACGGGAAGACCAGATAGAACTGCTCTTCGACGGCCAGCGACCAGGTATGGGTGTAGGGATTGAATTCGGTGGTCGGGGCAAAGTAGTCCCGTCCGGTCTGCGCCAGAACGAAGTTGCTCAGTCCAAAGAAGGCATAGATGCCGGTACGCTGATTGACCTCACTGAGCCAGATTTCGGGTATAAACAGCGCACTGGCCAGACCGGTCAGCAGCAGGCAGACAATCAGCGCCGGAAAGATGCGGCGTATGCGCCTGGCATAAAAATAGGCCAGAAACTGCCACAGCCCCTGCCCTTTGAAGCTGGCAATGGAGGCACTGACAACGAAACCGGAGATGACGAAGAATACGTCTACACCGACAAAGCCACCTGGCAGCCATGGGCCATGGAGGTGATAGATCAGAACCGAAAGGACGGCCAGTGCACGGAGACCGTCGATATAAGGGTAGTAGCGCAGGCGCGGCGCTCCGGCAATTGCGTGGTTCATGACAGCTGCTCGGGAGCGAGCAGAATACGCAGGAGATTGTCCGCACTCTGCCGCCACGTTAGCCAAGGCATTTGAACAGCAGATGGCTTGAAGCCACTTGCGTGCCAGGCGCTGATGGCCTCGCCAAGCTCGGTAGGATTATCGGCGCGGTAGAAACAGGCATGGTCTGCCGCCACCTCCCGGAACACTGGAATGTCGCGCGCCAAGATTGGCAGCCGCTTTTGCGCAGCTTCGATCAACGGCAGGCCAAACCCTTCATCCAGTGATGCCGCAAGCAAGCCGTCGGCTGCTGCATATACCTTTTCCAGAAATTCATCGCTGACGCCTTCCAACCAGAAAAGACGCTGCCCCCGCTCAGGATGCTGACGCAACTGCCTGATCAGGTCGGGAATATCACGCCGCTGTTGGTCAGGAAGATCCTGCCATCCCTCACGCCCTACGATAACCAGATTGAGTTCGACGCCTTTGTTCCAGAGTTCTGTAAAAGCGGCGAGCGCCTGGGTGTAGCCCTTACGTGGCTCCAGCGTGCCGACCATGAGGATGCTCGGGCGCTCGGCCAGGCGGGACAATATCTGTTCGGCATCATCGGGCAGGCCGCGGCTTGGCGCCGAGCCAGAAATATCAGCACCGTGGTGAGAGTAGCCAAGCGTGAACGACTCGCTACGCTCGGGATGATTGACTTGCAACCAGCGGCGTAGCTCATCCGCAACGGTACGAGTTACGCATATGGCGCCATCGAGCTGAGCCACGGCGTCAAGCCAGCGGCTGAAATGGCTATTGGCGTTAGGTGGAAATAGCTCGGGGCGAGTGACCGGCAGCAAATCATGAACCAGCATGCGGCATTGCACGCCCCGCTCACGAATGGCAGTGAACAGGCCCTTTTCAGTCGCGCGGATAAAAGCTTCGCCCGAATAATCGAGCGCCAGCAGGCAGTCACCTGCCGCGTAATCGACGCCCCGATCCTGAATGACTTCAGGGATACCCAATAAACGAGCGGTGCATTCACTGGCGTACTTGTAGTGCCATCGTCCGCCCTGGTCAGAAAGATAGACCGGCTCGATCCGGTAGCCCGCAGGCGGCTCTTCAAGAAATGCAAGCGTAAGAGCCTTGGCTACCCTCTCGATGCCTGTGTGTCGATCAAGACGGCTCGTGGCCGTGATGTCGAGCAGCAGCTGTGGCTGACGTGCCGGTGCTGCCTGATCCTTCACCAGTCGTTCGGCGAGTGCCAGCAGCGAACCCTGGTCAGTCGCAGGCAGCGCCTTCACGGCATCCTGCAGCATCCTATCCGCTTGTCGGGCGGCGGCAACGAAGTCATTGATGGCGTCGCGATATAGACGCGCGCAACCAGCCGGCGAATGAAGTGTTTCGACGATATCTTTGGCACGCTTGCCTAGAAGTTCCCGCGCGGGTTGGTCGCTCCAGAAATGCTCAAGTGCTGCACTCAACTCAACCGTGTCGAAATCATCCGCCAGGCGGTATACGCCGTCAGGCGGGAGATCGGCCATGCTGCCATTGGCATTTACGATGGTCGGCAAACCATAATTCATGCAGTCCAGCACGGCGGCCGAAGTTTCGCCCCGCGACAGGGTGCGTAGCTGAACAGCAACGTTTGCCGCGCCAAGATAATCACGAAAGGTCTCGCCGCTCGCCCAGCCCGTAATCCGTATCTGCGACTCGATGCCACTTTCAAGGATGGCGGCACGAAGGCTCCGGCCATATTCGTCATCGTTTAGCTCACCGACAAATACCAATATGCAATCGGGACTTCTTGCCAGATCCGAGGCAAGCCAAGCCTGAAGCAGGCGATGATTGAGCTTGGTGACGCCCAACTGGCCGTAGCTACACACCACAAAAGCCGACTCGGGCAGTTGCAGACGCTCGCGCGCCTCCCTTGCGTTCATCGGCGCTGCCGGCACACGCAGCAACGGGATGCGGCGCCAGTTGCTCGCAGCCTTGTCGCCAAACCATTGCCGGGCGAGCCGGAGCGAAACATCCGAATGAACGATGACGCCTACGGCCGATTCGATAATCGTCCGATTGAACGGGTAACGGAAAGCAATTTCTGAGGCATCCATGCCTTGCAGGGCTTGAGCCAGCGCTGGATAACCGTGGCTGTAGTACAGCTCCTTGAGTTTGACGCCCTGATGCTGCGGCATCGCTTCGAGTGACCAAATCAGCCCGCTGAGAAAAAAGTCGTGCAGTACCAGTATTCCTGGCACGTCTTGCAGCAGTGAAAACATCCAGTCGTGGTAGGAGGAATTACCAATGTGATAGAGCACGGCATCGAAGGCGTCGACATTTTCCCGCAGCCACCCGGCATCGTGTATCTGACAGTTACCGTTTATCCAGCTGGCTTCAATGACGTCTTGTTCAACGATCACATCGATCTGGAAATAGGCTGACAGCTCGGGCAGCAGCTCTACGCTGTAATCGGCAATTCCGGTACGTTTGGGCGGCAGCGGGGTGACGAAAGCGAGCCGCGGTCGTGCGGACATGACAGTAGGCTGCGGCTTAGCTGGCTCAGCCAGCTTGGCCAAGCGCGCGGCGAGACTCACGACACGTGGCGCGTACTCCACACTGGCGTGACCGGCAGCATGCTCCGGCCGTTCCAAGGCCATCTGCAAACGCCGCATGCGGCTTTCAAGGCCGGGGACATGGCGGGCAACACGTAAAATCGATGCTGTCAGGGCAGGCTTTTTGCGCAGATGAAACAAACCGGCCCGCAATGGACGCATCATCAGGCGCCGCGCCCAGTTACGATCCCGATGCCGCAGAGAATCAGCCAAGTCCCGCATGGGCTGGGTAATACGCCATGACCGGCTCCGATAGACCTGCTGCAGCGCAGCTTCGGTCTGCTCGTACCGTTCGGTAAGCACCTGTATGCGCTCGTCATAGCGATCGGTAAGCGCAGCCAGACGTTCCTCCAGCCACTTGTTTGCAGCCGCCTGATCTGAGGCCAACTGCTGAAATTTGTAAGCGACCTGTTGATCATGTCGCAGCGCAAGCGTTTCAAGACCAAGTCCGTAATCGCGGGCAAACAGCTCGGCAAATACGTCCGCTTCGTCGGTCTTTTGCGGCTGCTTCTGCGCCACGATCGCGTAGTCAGGGCTAACACCGTAAAGCACTTGCCAAAGGCCAATCGCCGCTTCGGGTGAATTCAGCGCCGGGTCTTCTTGCAGCCGCATGATCATGCAGCGCGAAAAACCGCTCTGCTGGCAGAGGAATTGAAGAAACAGGGCCGGCACGGGTCGATGATGGGTCGGGTCAAGATAGAAACTACTGGTCCCTACCATGAGATTTTCGCTGTTCGGAGTTTCCAGGATCAGCAGACCATCAGGTGCCAGTGTGCGCCTTGCCTCGTCGAGCAGGAGTTGCAGGTAATCAAAGTCGAGGTGCTCAACGACATGAAACGACGTAATCAGCTGATAGCAACCATCCGGCGCGGCTTGCAGGGCGCTCAACGCATCCTGATTGCGGGCGTTGAGCCCGACTTCGTGACAGGCGGCCAGCATTGCGTCATCGAGGTCGACGCCCTGAGCGTCAAAACCCATCTCGCCAAGCATCTGTAGCCATTCGCCGCGACCGCAGCCGATATCGAAGGCACGGGGCTTATCGTGCCGTGCCAGCAAAGCTTCCAGAAAGGGGCGATAGCTGGAAAGCCGTGCCTGTATTTCCTCACGGGAGGCCCGGAAGCGCTCTTCTAGCGCGCGATAGAAATCACTCATGCTCTTGCTGACACTCCAGTGTGTTTCCCAACCATGCCACCCCTGCAAACTCGCGCCGGCTGCGATTGACCACCTCGAACATCAGGGCACGCTCCTGCCAAGCATAGTTACGCTCGATATGACCTTCCTTGCTGTGCAGCGCCAAGGTGATCGAGTAGGTGCCGGGGCCTATATTGGCATCAAGCGTAAATGTCCAAGACAGCAGCTGACCGGGGACAGGATCGTAGAACACCTGATCCAGCTGCCGGGTATTGGTGCCGAATACATCCTGGCCATAGCGGTCCTTGATGAGGAACCCCAGTACTAGATTAGGGATTGCGCTCTGACAGCGCGCCCGAACCTGCAATCTAATCGATTGACCGACATCGATGACCTCTGCTAGCTGGCCATCGACGGTAAGCTCGAAGCCGGTGAATGCGGCCTCGCCCGTGCCAGATAGGAGCGCATTGTTCTGAGGATTGCTGCTGATCTGCTGGTCCTGATGAGCGGCCAGCATCGCATTGTAGTAATCCATGACAGCATCCGGCTCGCCTTGCATGGCAACCTTGCCGCCATCAAGCAAAATGGCGCGGTTGCAGATACTCTGGATGGCCTGCTTGTCATGGCTGACGAGCAGCAGCGTCGTGCCTTGCCGAGTAAACTGCCGAATGCGGTCGAAGCTCTTGTGCTGGAAGTACGCGTCCCCTACCGATAAGGCTTCGTCCACAATCAGTATTTCTGGCCGCTGCGCTGTTGCAACAGCAAAGGCAAGACGCGCCTGCATGCCACTGGAATACATTCGCACCGGCTGATCGAAATATTCGTGGATTTCGGAAAAGCTGTGGATGTCGTCAATCAGATCGTCGATCTGAGCCTTCGGTAGCCCCATCAAACCCGCGGTGTGGTAGGTGTTCTGTCTGCCGGTCAGATCCGGATGAAAGCCCATCCCCAGTTCCAGAATGGCCGACACCCGGCCGCTGACCTGCACATTTCCGGTGGTGGGTTTCAATGTGCCGGTGATGATCTTCAGCAGCGTGCTTTTTCCTGCACCATTTAGGCCTATCAGGCCAACCGCCTCCCCAGGCTCCAACGCAAAGCAGACATCCTTTAGAACCCAATGACGTTCCACCGAGGGAATCGGGAAACCAAACCAGGACAGAATGCGGTGTCGCTCACGCCGATATTGATTGAATGCCTTGCCAACACCGTCAACACGCAGGGCAACGCTCATAGCACGTCCACCACTTCATCAATCGCGCGCCTATAAATGAAGGCAGCCAGAGCCAACACGGCAATTGCGAACAATGCTGGATAAAGCAATATCTGCCAGTCGGGCGCTCGCCCGAATACCAATATCGCCTGATAACTCTGAACGATACCTGTCACGGGGTTTAAATGAAGAATTTCCTGATATACAGGAGGTAGAAGGTCAAGAGTATAAACAATTGGCGTAAGCCAAAAGCCGAATTGAAGTGCCATATTTACCAGTTGCCCGACATCTCTGAAGAATACGTTCAGGAGACCCAGCGACAAACCGAGGCCTAAGGCCAGCAAAAGCAAGATAAATGTTACGATCGGAAGCCAGAACAGGCTCAATCTCGGAGAGTGGCCAAGTACCGCAAAGACCAGTAGAACAGATAGAAACAGCAGTGTGTTATTTGCCATTGCACTTCCCGTCACGATAACTGGAAGTGCCAAGCGCGGAAACGCCATCTTCTTTAGCAGATTGCTATTCTCAATGAAAACATTCAAGCAGCGCCCGACCACTTCTGAAAACAAACTCCAGGCCAATATGCCGGCAGTCAGATAGATAGGGTACGCATACGCAATTTGCAGACCAGGCAGCTTCGCAGTCATGAGCGCCGACAGCACAAAGGCATAAATGGCGACTTGAGCCAATGGATAAAGAACAATCCAAACAAAACCTAAACGACTGCGCACGACACGAGCGACGAACTCATTGCGAATGGAGCTTTTTATAAACTGGCGAGATTTCCATAAAGCCTTAAATGTGTCGTTCAAGAAGCGCCCCGACTCTGCATTATTTAACGTAGATCCAGCTTAATCGCGAACACCTGTCGCAAAATTCTGTCATGCCGGCTTGCCGCTGAATGTACAACAGAGCAACAACGGCACGCGGCGTGAAGCGAGCCGCCATCGTCTGCGAGCGGGCAGGCCATTGGTGGCCTCCTGCTGCCCAGACTACTAGTTGGCACAATAAAGAAGGCGCCACAACGGCCGTTTGCGAGACGTGGCGCGTATTCCCGGCTACCGAGCTAGAACGATTTTCCGCTCTGAGCGCGCTGCAGATCGGCGGAGACCATCAACTTGCAAAGCTCCTCAAGCGAGGTTTTAGGCTTCCACCCAAGCACCGACTCGGCTTTCTCCGGGTTTCCGATGAGGAGATCCACTTCAGCTGGGCGATAAAAACGAGGATTTACTTCCACGAGTGTCTTGCCTGTCCGAGCATCAGTGCCGCGCTCGGTTTCGGCGCTGCCTTGCCAGTCGAGCTGAATGTCCACTGCCTTGAACGCCAGCGATACGAAGTCGCGCACGCTTTCAGTGCGATTGGTAGCCAGCACAAAGGTATCCGGCGCATCTGCTTGAAGCATGCGCCACATGCCTTCGACATATTCCTTGGCATAGCCCCAGTCGCGCTTTGCATCGAGATTGCCCAGCTGCAGGCAGTCCATAGTGCCCAGCGAAATGCGCGCCGCCGCATCGGTAATCTTGCGGGTGACAAATTCTTTGCCGCGCAGCGGTGACTCATGATTGAACAGAATACCGCTGGTACCAAAGATGCCGTAAGACTCACGGTAGTTGATGGTCATCCAGTGGGCATAGAGCTTGGCCACACCATAGGGGCTGCGGGGATAAAAGGGCGTCGCCTCAGTCTGCGGAACCTGTTGAACTTCCCCGAACATTTCAGAGGTGGAGGCCTGATAAAAGCGTATCTTCGGATCTACGATACGGATCGCTTCGAGCAGATTGACTGCACCAAGACCCGTAATCTCACCCGTGGTAATAGGCTGATCGAAGGACACACCCACGAAGCTCTGTGCAGCAAGGTTGTACAGCTCTTGTGGCTCAGCCCTTTCCAGCAAGCGAATACTGGCGCTGAGATCTGTAAGATCATGTTCTACCAGCTCGAGATTGGGATGACCGAATACTCCAACCTCTTCAAGCCGCCAGAAGTTCACCGAACTGGTACGCCGATAAGCGCCCACTACCTTATAGCCTTTTTCCAGCAACAGCTGAGCCAGGTAGGCTCCGTCCTGGCCGGTAATGCCGGTGATGATTGCGGTCTTGCGGGTAGGGCTCATTCGTCTATTTTCCGTTCCAGGGCGCGCGCGTCTTCGCTGCGCGCCAGCCACACATTAACGTTTTCAACGCTTTGCTCGGACAGCCTTCCGGCCCAGCGATTGAGAACCAGCAGATTGGTGATGAAATCATACTGCGCCTTGAGCAGGTCACGCCGGGCCTTGTACTCGTTCTGTACGCTGATGAGCACATCAACGGCGTTTACAACCCCATATCGAAAACCTTTTTCCGCTGCGATACTGGACTTTTCGGCAGATTCAAGCGCATTGCGTGAGGCGCGTATCCTTTCGACACTGGACTGTGCAGTCAAGTATGCATTGGTTGTCTCTTTCACCACCTGGCGCCGAACCGCCTCCATCTGCTGCTCTGTAGCCATACGATCGCTGTGCAGCGCTCTAACTCGCGCTGAGGTCGAACCACCGCTAAAGATAGGTACTTGCACACCAAAACTGGCCACATAGCTGTCCGAGCGCGGCGCCAATGTGTTGTCGTACCCGACATCACTGCGCTGGGCGCTGAGGTTCAGGCTGAGGGCAGGATAGTGGGCACCTCGACTCTCTCTTACCGCCGCATCTGCTGCTGCCAGGGCATTTTCTCGAGCTTTGAGACCTGGGTTAGCTGCAAGGGCTCGCTCGATCCACTGCGCCATCTCCTCCCCAGGCACCTGCAATTCGACGTCCTCGCGTATACGGCTAAGCCTTTCCTCGACTGGCCTCCCGACAATTTCAGAAAGCTCTTCACGGCTCAAACGAACCTGGTTACGCGCTTCAACTTCAAGAGCAGCCAACGCATCAACCCGCGCCTGCAAGTCGTAAACGTCGGTGATCATGGCCATCTTACGCTCGTACAGCGCATTGACCCGATCGAGGTTCTTCTGGGTGGCGCGGCGCTCTGCTTGAATCAACTCTAGTTCGTCATCAGACGCCAGTGCGACGAAGTAACGCTGAGCCAGATCGACCGTCGCTTCAGCCTGCGCATCAATTGCCTCGAACTCTCCTTGACGGGCCAGCTTCTTGAACTTCTGATAGTTCTCCCACGCCGATTTGTTGTAAATGTGCTGACTTAAGCTAAGCGCATAGCGTTCGTTATTGAAGCTCTCGGTATACGTCTGCACATCGCGATTGGTTCGATTGAAAGACGCATTGGCAGCAACCTGCGGCAGCAGGCCGCCGAAGGCTTCGCGCTGGCGGTCGACCCCCGATTGGGCACGGGCATAGGCCGCCAGCACACGCGGATCCTCTAATCGAGACTCTCGATAGAGCTGCATCAGATCGGCGGCGTATTCATTGGCACTGACACTGGCCGGCGCCGGAGCCGGCGTTCCGGGCTCTTGAGCGTGAGCATGCGCGATGAGGGCAGCTACGAACAGACAGGCTGCAATTCGCACGGTCAATCCTCGATCATCGATTTGGCAAAAGCATCGGTAGCTGGTTGCAACAGATACTGAAGCATGGTGCGCTCGCCAGTATTGATCAGCACCTCAGCGGGCATGCCTGGCTGCAGCTGCAACGTACCCAAAGCTTTTGTGCCCTCTTCGGTCAGGGCCACCCGAGCAAGATAGTAAGGCATGCCGGTTTGTTCGTTGATCAAGCGGTCAGCCGATACGTGGGTTACCTCGCCCTTCATTACCGGCGTGGTGGAACTCTTGAACGCACTGAAGCGGATGTCGGCAGGCTTGCCAACGCGTACGCGGTCAACATCGATGGGTGATACTTGCGCTTCGATAATCAGATCGGACATTGCGGGGACAATATCGAGCAGTGGTGTGCCCGGACTGATCACGCCGCCGACCGTATGCACTTTCATCCCGATGATCATGCCGTCTTCAGGCGCCCGAATGACAATACGGGTCAAACGATCCTCTAGCGCAGCCATCCGCTCCTGTAGGTCGAAAACCCTCGTTTGTACCTCTGCAAGCTGTGCAACGACCTCAGAACTAAAGTCTTTGTTGAGCTGCAGAATCTGAAGCTCGGTTTCACTGATATGCAGCCGCGTCTTGGTTATTTCTGACTCATGGTCAGCTATCTCTGCGCGCAACATGTCAAGCTTTCGCTCCTGATCCAGCAAGCGCTGCTTGTCGACGAAGCCTTCAGCGAGCAGGTCGGAGAGCTCACCAATTTCCCCTTTATAAGATGCCTCAAGACTACGCTTGGTATTGATCATCGAGCGTAGGCCGCTGATCTGCTCATTCAACTGACCGATGCGTTTTTCCAGCACGGACACTTCACCAAGACGCGAGCCTCGGCGAGCGTTGAAAACCTGGGTCTCGCCATCCCGAGCCTCTTCGGCGCGATGGCTTTTGCTTTCCAACATTTGGCTGTAGTCGACCGCCTCGAGGCCATCGCGCTCAGCTTTAAGGCGAGCCTCCATGGCCTGGGCGGCGACCAACTGGCTGCGGGTGATGCCATATTCAGCTCGCACTTGGGTATCGTCGAGTACGATAAGTGGATCGCCAGCAGATACGACTTCGCCGTCACGGGCGAGCAGTTCTTTGACGATCCCGCCCTCCAGATGCTGCACCGTCTTGCGATAGGACTGCACAGTTACGACACCCGGCGCCAAGGCGGCGCTCTCGAGCGGCGCAAAAGTCGCCCAGGTTCCAAAAATCCCGAACGTGACGAATACGATGAGATAACCCAGATACCGGGCCTTGCTATCAGAGGTCGGCAGGCCGGAGAGGCTTTCGGTTGAAACAGGATTGATGCTGGTCATGTTTTATCTCTGCTCACTGCGCATCGACGACACGCCTGGAGCGGCCCGAGCCGGTTTCTGCTGGGCTGCCTGTTGCTGCTTGTTGAGTTCAGCCATCACTAGCTCACGCGGCCCGTACAAACTGATTGCACCACCATTCAAAACCAGGAGGCGATCTAGCTGCGCCAGAATGCTGGTACGGTGGGTAATGATAAAGATGGTCGCGCCCGTGGCCTTTATCTCCTGGATTGCTTGCGCCAGGGCACGCTCGCCAACCTCATCCAGGTTCGAGTTGGGTTCATCAAGGACGATCAGGCGAGGCGCGCCATAGATAGCTCGAGCGAGCCCGACACGCTGTCGCTGGCCACCCGAAAGGTTGACGCCGTCACTTCCGATGACGGTGTCATAACCATCAGGCAATTGCAGGATCATCTCGTGAACACCTGCAGCTCTAGCGGCCTGGATCACCTTCTCGGAGGACATCTCGCCGAACCTAGCAATGTTCTCGCCGACGGTACCCTCGAACAGTTCGATATCTTGGGGCAGATAGCCTACATGGGGGCCCAGCTCGCGCTTGTCCCAGTTATTGATATCCGCACCATCGAGACGAACTACGCCATGCTGAGGCGCCCAAACACCGAGCAAAGCACGTGCAAGCGTTGATTTGCCCGATGCACTGGGACCAATGATGCCAACAACAGATCCTGCCTGAACGGCGAAGCTGATGTTTTTCAGTATGGGAGCCTTGGAGCCTGGCGCACTTACGATAAGGTTTTCTACCAGCACATTACCCTGAGGGGCAGGGAGCGACATGCGCTGAGGTTCTGCCTGCTGCTTGTCGAGTATTTCATTCAGGCGTTCGTATTGCGAGCGAGCGCTGATGAACCCCTTCCAGCTCCCGATCATGAGGTCGATGGGCGCAAGCGCTCGGCCTAACAGGATGGAACCTGCGATCATCAGACCTGGGGTGATCTCCTGCTTGACGGCCAAGTACGCACCAACACCTAGGATCAACGATTGCACCAGCATGCGGAATGTCTTGGACAGCGACGTAATCATTCCACCTTTGTCGCTCGCATTGGACTGCAGGGCCAAGACCTTCTTCTGCCGTGCGCCCCAGCGCTCCATGAGGGTATTGAGCATACCCATGGATTCGATGACTTCGGCATTGCGGAGATTTTTCGTGGTGTAGAGACTCGCCGCGATGTTCTGCTTGTTCGCTTCGGCGAGGGCCTTACCCGTCAGCTTTTCATTGACTACAGCCAGACACAGCAGAATCAGGGCGCTGGCTATCGCTATCCATCCATACCATGGATGGAACAGGAACATGACGCCGATGTATACCGGTAACCAGGGCGTGTCGAAAAACGCAAAAAGGCCGTTACCGGTAAGGAATTGGCGCAAGCCGGTGAGATCATTCAGAGGCTGCGCGGAGGCATCCATTCCACCGCTGTCCAGCGCGCGCTTGAAACTTGCGCGGTACACGTCGCGACTGAGCATGACATCGAGCTTGGTGCTGAGCCGCACCATGATCCGTGAACGCGTCCATTCCAGTGACCCCATCGTAGCCATGAGGACGGTCATGATCAGAGTCAGCATCACCAGGGTGGTAATACTGCCGCTGGTAACCACACGTCCATAAACCTGAAGCATGTAGAACGATGGCACCAGCATCAACATGTTGACGAAGAAGCTGAAAAAGCCAACCGAAATAAAACTGCCCTTGCAGGCCTTCAGCGCGGCCTTAAGGCTATTTTCAGGTGCATTGCGCATAGATAGGAACTGCCAGGACGTGGAAAAGCGCGGGAGTTTAACACCGATGACTGAGCGAATGAACGCGTCCAGTTTGAAGCTGACGAGCTGCCGCGGTTGCCCCACCGCACTGCCCCGGTTAGAGTCGCGCGCATCTGCCAAAGCAGTGAAAGCCGAACCGCCTCCGCTTGGCCACACAGCCTCCCCACCCGTGTTGCAATGGTATCCAGCCTCCCATGCGCGTCCTCCACTTTTTCAAAACCTACCTTCCGGATACGACTGGCGGCATTGAGCAGGTCATCTTTCAGCTATCGGAGGGTGGCCGCAATCTAGGCATCGAAAGCCAGGTTCTGGCGTTAAGCCCAGACGCGCAGCCCGCCTGCGTGCAAGTGGAAAACCACCATGTTCGGCGGGCGCACCAGGACGTGTTCATAGCTTCGACAGGCTTTTCCCGAGAGGCATTTGGCCTGTTTCGAGAAATGGCGAGCGAGGCGGACCTGGTTCATTTCCATTTTCCCTGGCCAGTAATGGACCTGGTGCATTTCTTAAGTCGCCACGGAAAGCCCAGCATCGTCAGCTACCACTCGGATATCGTCCGCCAGCGGGCTTTGCTGAGCCTGTATCGGCCTCTGATGTTGCGCTTTCTAGCCAGCGTCGATCGCATTCTGGTGGCATCGCCAAATTATCAGCACAGTAGTGATGTGCTCGTGCGTTTTACCGACAAAACCGAGATCATTCCTTACGGCCTCGACAAGGCAGCGTACCCCCAGCCAACCCCCGAAAGACTTACTCGTTGGCGTCAACGCTTCAAGTCCCCTTTCTTTTTATTCGTCGGGGTGCTGCGCTATTACAAGGGGCTCAGCTTTTTACTCGACTCGCTAGCGGCGACGCAGTGGTCGGTCGTTATAGCTGGCTCCGGGCCAGAGGAGGCGAATCTAAAAAATCAAGCTGAGCGGCTCGGCCTTACCAACGTGACCTTCCTCGGGCGCATAGATGACGCGGACAAGGCGTGCTTGCTCCAGCTCTGCCATGCGTTCGTATTCCCCTCGCATTTACGCTCCGAAGCATTCGGAATCTCGTTGCTCGAAGCTGCGATGTACGGCAAGCCGATGATTTCATGCGAAATAGGCACGGGAACGACATTCGTGAACCTCGACGGAGTCACCGGACTGGCGATCCCCCCAGCCGACCCTGCGGCATTACGACAAGCAATGGGCCGCCTGTGGGACGATCCATTATTGGCCGCTCAGCTTGGCGCGAATGCAGCGCGACGCTTCGAGAGTCAGTTCACCGCCCAGCGCATGTGCGAAGAAACCGCCCGTGTATACGCAGACGTCGTTGCGCAGAACGGCTGACCAGCGTTCCAGCCGGTAGCACGACGGAGCGACCGACGCTGCTTGACTTCGGTGGTCAGCTAGCGATCTGAATAGTCGCGGTGCAGCGCTTTTGCCGCTAGACCTCTATCAGCTTCTCCCTTAAATGCTCCTTCGCGCTCGCCTCGCCATGGACCAGCCGCACTTGCGTTAGCCAGTGGAGCATTCGCGTGATGAAGCTGAGCAATTCGCGTTGATCGGCATGGTCGGTAGGCCGCCCATGGTTTCGACCTTGCATGGATGACCTGCCACTGTTCACGACTGACACCCAGGCGAAACGCATCCTTGAGCATGATGGGAAGCAGCCGGCCGAAGGCTCGCTGCATAGGATTTGGAGCCGGAAAACCCGCAGCGAGCGGGTACGGAATGCGACCTACATGATCGGTACTCACGCGGATCGCAACCAGCGCACGGACGCTCGTCAGATCGAAATCGCTATCCAGTCGTTCTTCTGCGGCTTGCGCAGAGGACGCTTCACTACCCTAGAAAAGTCCGCAATCGACAAGCAGGCTGAAGTCATCCGCCAAACACGACTGATGGCAAGAACCGGTAACGTCATCACGGTGCCGTGATGAAGAATTTCCGTGACTCGTCCCGGAGTCTCGAAAACACCGACCTTAGCGCGAATATGGCTCCAGCCATTTGCCAGGTCACAGTTTGATTTGGTCTATCCTCCTACAGGAGCTGCAAAGTGAAGCCCCAGCGCGGTGGATAGACCGTGCAGCCTCGGCCGCCGACATTAGGCATGTGCCGCGCCGGCCGCATCGATCACACTTGTTTGTAGATCACCGACCCCTCGTCCTTGAAGCGCGAGGACTGCTCGGCGAAACCCGCCTCGATGGCCTTCTGCTCGTCGCTCAGGCCGTGCTCGGCAGCGTACTCGCGCACTTCCTGGGTAATCTTCATCGAGCAGAACTTCGGCCCGCACATGGAGCAGAAGTGCGCCACCTTCGCCGACTCCTTCGGCAGCGTCTCGTCGTGGAAGGCACGCGCGGTGTCCGGGTCGAGGCCGAGGTTGAACTGATCCTCCCAGCGGAACTCGAAGCGCGCCTTGGACAGCGCGTTGTCGCGGATCTGCGCGCCCGGATGACCCTTGGCAAGATCAGCAGCGTGCGCGGCGATCTTGTAGGTGATGATGCCGGTCTTCACGTCATCCTTGTTCGGCAGACCGAGGTGCTCCTTCGGCGTGACGTAGCAGAGCATGGCGCAACCAAACCAGCCGATCATCGCCGCACCGATGCCGCTGGTGATGTGGTCGTAGCCCGGGGCAATGTCGGTGGTCAGCGGGCCGAGGGTGTAGAACGGTGCCTCGTCGCAGCATTCCAGCTGCTTGTCCATGTTCTCCTTGATCATGTGCATCGGCACATGGCCCGGGCCTTCGATCATGGTCTGAACGTCGTACTTCCAGGCGATCTTGGTCAGTTCGCCGAGGGTTTCCAGCTCGCCGAACTGCGCGGCATCGTTGGCATCGGCAATCGAGCCCGGACGCAGGCCGTCGCCCAGCGAGAAGCTGACGTCGTAGGCCTTCATGATTTCGCAGATTTCCTCGAAGTGGGTGTAGAGGAAATTCTCCTGGTGATGCGCCAGGCACCACTTGGCCATGATCGAGCCGCCGCGGCTGACGATGCCGGTCACGCGCTTGGCAGTCAGCGGCACATAGCGCAGCAAGACGCCGGCATGGATGGTGAAGTAGTCCACGCCCTGCTCGGCCTGTTCGATCAGGGTGTCGCGGAACAGCTCCCAGGTCAGGTCTTCGGCAACGCCGTTGACCTTTTCCAGCGCCTGGTAGATCGGCACGGTGCCGATCGGCACCGGCGAGTTGCGGATGATCCACTCGCGCGTCTCGTGGATGTGCTTGCCGGTGGACAGGTCCATCACGGTGTCCGAACCCCAGCGGATGCCCCAGGTCAGCTTGGCCACTTCTTCCTCGATGGAGGAGCCCAGCGCCGAGTTACCGATGTTGCCGTTGATCTTCACCAGGAAGTTGCGGCCGATGATCATCGGCTCCAGCTCGGTGTGGTTGATGTTCGCCGGGATGATGGCGCGGCCGCGCGCGACTTCCGAGCGGACGAATTCGGGGGTGATTTCCTTGGGAATGGCCGCGCCGAAGCTCTGCCCGGCATGCTGCTCGACCAGCAGGCCGGCTTCACGCGCCTCGGCGAGCTTCATGTTCTCGCGGATGGCGACGTACTCCATCTCCGGCGTGATGATGCCCTTCTTTGCATAGTGCATCTGGCTGACGTTGTGCCCGGCCTTGGCCCGGCGCGGGTTACGCACATGGGCGAAGCGCATGGCGGAAAGTTCGGCATCGTTGAGGCGACGCTGGCCGAATTCGGAGGTCAGCCCCGGCAGCTTCTCGGTGTCGCCGCGGTCCTCGATCCAGGCACTGCGCACGTCGGCCAGGCCATTGCGCACGTCGATGGTGACGTTCGGGTCGGTGTAGGGGCCGGAAGTGTCGTAGACGGTAACCGGGGCGTTGATCTCGCCACCGAAGTCGGTGGGCGTCACGTCCAGGCTGATCTCGCGCATGGGTACGCGGATGTCCGGGCGCGAGCCCTGTACATAGATCTTTTGCGAACGCGGGAAGGGTTGAATGGACTGCTGGTCGACCTGGGCGGACTCACTCAGATTCTTGTTGCTTTGCACGCTCATCGGCTTCTCCTGGGAAATGTCGGAGCGAACCTGAGCAACACGGCGGATCAAGGGCGTCGGGCACCGCAACTGCGGTGGAGAGACTCGTCACGTTCGAGACGAGGACATCTTGTTCCCTACGCAGGCCTTAACCTGATCAGGTTCAACGGGATCCGGAACTTTCCGATCTCAGCCTTCGCTTCAAGGCACCCCGACAAGAACGCCGTCGAGTCTAATCAAGACCTTGGGCGAACACCATGGCAATGGCGAAACTAGTCGACCGTTCGGTCATTTGCCCGGACCGCCATCACCGCCTCACACCACGGCGCACGCGCGCCTTGACCCCCTGACAGCTGCCGCTTAGCCTTGCCCATCAGCTCTATTCAGGATGGACCCAACATGCTGCGCAGACTCCCCCTGGCTCTCGCCGTGGCCACCCTCACTGCCGGAGGGGCCTGGGCGCAAGAGACCGTCCCCCTCGCCAGCAAGACCGATCTGGTCAGCGTCTACCAGCAAGCCGTCAACAACAACGCCGACCTGGCGGCGGCCCGGGCGCAGTTCCGCGCACGCCAGGAAGTGGTGCCACAGGCACGCGCCGGCCTGCTGCCCAACCTCAGCGCCGGCGCCGAGCTGAGCGACACCGAAACGGACGTCGACACCAGCATGGGCTCCACGTCGCTATCACGCAGTGGCACCGCCTATCAGGCGACGCTGAGCCAGCCGATCTTCCGTGCCGACCGCTGGTTCCAGCTCAAGGCTGCGGAAGCCGTGAGCGAGCAGGCCGCAATCGAATACTCCATCGCCGAGCAGGACCTGATCCTGCAGAGCGCCCAGGCCTACTTCGCCGTGTTGCGCGCGCAGGACAATCTGGCCGCGGTAAAGGCCGAGGAAGCCGCGTTCAAGCGCCAGCTCGACCAGGCCAACGAACGCTTCGAGGTGGGCCTTTCCGACAAGACCGATGTGCTCGAAGCCCAGGCCGGCTTCGATACCGCGCGCGCCAATCGCTCCATCGCCCAACGCCAGGTCGAGGACGCCTTTCAGGCGTTGTTCACCCTAACCAACCGCGAGTACGTGGCACTGGAGGGCATCCGCCATACCCTGCCGGTGCTGGCGCCGGTGCCAAACGAGGCCAAGGCGTGGGTGGATACGGCGACGCGGCAGAACCTCAACCTGCTGGCGGTCAATTACGCCGTGACCGCCGCCGAGGAAACCCTGCGCCAGCGCCGCTCCGGCCATGCGCCAACACTCGACGCCGTGGCCTCGTACCGCAAGGGCGACAACGACGCGCTCGGCTTCAGCAACACCCAGAGCATCCCCGGCTTCGACATGCCGCGCTATACCGGCGACGTCGAGCAGCGCAGCATCGGCCTGCAGCTGAACATCCCGCTCTACAGCGGCGGGCTGACCACCTCGCAGAGCCGCGAGGCCTATTACCAGCTCAGCCAGAGCGAGCAGCAGCGCGAAAGCCTGCGCCGCCAGGTGGTGGAAGCCACACGCAACCTGCACCGCGCGGTGAACACCGATATCGAACAGGTCCAGGCCCGCCGGCAGTCGATCATCTCCAACCAGAGTGCGCTGGAAGCCACGGAGATCGGCTATCAGGTCGGCACCCGCAACATCGTCGATGTGCTCGACACCCAGCGGCGCCTGTATGCCGCGGTACGCGACTACAACAACGCCCGCTACGACTACATTCTCGACAACCTGCGCCTGAAGCAGGCGGCCGGCACGCTGAATCCGGACGACCTGCAGCAGCTGGCGGCCTACCTGAAACCCGATTACAACCCGGACACCGACTTCCTGCCGCCGGATCTGCCGCAGACCATCGGTCAGCCGGTACGGGTGGATTATTGAGCCAGGGGGCTCGCTTGAACCTTGACTTGGTGGGCTAAAGCCCACCAGGCGCTCGCCCCCCAGACGGCGCAATGACGCCGCCAGCTGATCCGGCCTCCTCGCGGACCAGACACACCGACTAGCCGAGCAGCCTCGCCAGTCCTGTCAGCAGACGCTGCAAGGCGCCCTGATTGGCCTTGAGCACGCCCAGCCCGGCGTCACGCATCCGTTGCGCGGCAGCCGAATCGCGCCAGAGCTCACCGACAGCATCAGCCAGCTGATCGGCATCCTGCACTTCGCGCAGGGCGCCGGCATCGCGCAGCTGCGCGGAGATTTCGAGAAAGTTGAACAGATGCGGGCCACTGAGGACCGGCTTGCCCAACGCCGCAGGCTCCAGCAGGTTGTGTCCGCCATTGGGCACCAGGCTGCCACCGACGAAGGCCACGTCGGCCAGGGCATAGAGAAACAGCAGCTCGCCCATGGTGTCGCCGACCAGCACCTGCGTGCCGCCGCCAACCGTCTCGCCTGTCGAGCGGCGCACTGCGGCAAAGCCTTCCTTACACGCCAGTTCATACACCGAGATGAAGCGTTCCGGATGCCGTGGCACCAGGAGCAGCAGGGCCTGCGGAAACCGCTCCAGCAAGCATCGGTGCGCGGCCAGGATGATTTCGTCCTCGCCGGCATGGGTGCTGGCGGCGATCCACAGCGGCCGATCCTGCGCCGCCCATTGATCGCGCAAATCGGTCGCCCGCGCCAGCAGTGCCGGGTCGATGGTCAGGTCGAACTTGATCGAGCCAGTCACTTCGACGCATTCGTGGCGTGCGCCGAGCTGGCGAAAACGCTCGGCTTCAGTCTCTGTCTGCACAGCAATCAGGCTCAGCTCGGCCAGCATTGGCGCGGTCAGCCGGGCGAAGCGCGCGTAGCCGCGGGCCGAACGTTCGGACAGCCGCGCGTTGGCCAGCGCCACGGGTATGCCGCGCCGGGCGCACTGATGGATATGGTTGGGCCAGAGCTCGGTCTCCATCACCACCGCCAGCTTCGGCTGCAGGCAATTCAGAAAACGCGCCGCGGTCCAGGGCAGGTCATAGGGCAGGTAGCAATGCTGAACGCTGTCTCCGAACAGCGCCTGGATGCGCTCGGAGCCGGTCGGGGTCATGCAGGTGACGGTGATCGGCAGGTGTGGGTAGCGCGCCATCAACTCACGGACCATCGGCGCCGCGGCGATGCTTTCGCCCACCGAGACCGCATGCACCCAGATGCCATCCGGACGCAACCGCGGCAAACCGAAGGCGAAACGCTCGCCGATACGACGGGAGTAGGCCGGGGCGCGCCAGGCGCGCCACAGCAGGCGCAGGAACACCAGCGGCAGGCCGAGGTGAAACAACAGGGTATAGAGGGTGCGATTCATGGGCGCGGAGCTTAGCAAGCTGCCTGCTCGCGAGCCATAACCGCCCTGCCGGCGAACTTGTTGGCGAGGTCGGAACCGAACGAAGTTGCCCGCCCATAATCAGGATCTCGCCATGTCCGGCTATGTTTACCTGGCCATCGCCATCTGCGCCGAGGTGGTCGCCACCACCTCGATGAAGGCACTGGCCGGCTTCAATCGTCCGCTGCCACTGCTGCTGGTGGTGACGGGCTACAGCCTGTCGTTCTGGATGCTCGCGCTGGTGGTACGGACCATCCCGGTAGGCATCGCCTATGCCATCTGGGCCGGGCTCGGCATCGTGCTGGTCAGCGTCGCCGCGGCGGTGCTCTATCGTCAGTACCTGGACCTGCCGGCGGTACTGGGCATGGGGCTGATCATCGCCGGTGTTGTGGTCATCCAGTTGTTCTCCCGCAGTGCAGGCCACTAAGCTGCCGGCGGACTGCAGTTATACTGCGCGACCGTTTACCCAATGAGGTCTGCACATGCCCGAATCCCTCAGCACCGACGTCCTGATCGTTGGCGGCGGCGTCGCCGGCCTTTGGCTGAACGCGCGCCTGCGCCGACTGGGTTTTGCCACCCTGCTGGTCGACAAGGGAGCTCTGGGCGGCGGGCAGAGCGTGAAGTCCCAGGGCATCATCCATGGCGGCACCAAGTACGCGCTGAGCGGTGCGCTCACCGGTGCCTCCGAGGCGATAGCGGACATGCCGCGGCGCTGGCGCGAAGCGCTCGAAGGCAAGGGCGAACTGGACCTCAGCGGCGTGCGTCTGTTGTCCGATGCACACTATCTGTGGTCGCCAGGCACCCTGGCCGGCAACCTCACCAGCTTCTTCGCCAGCAAGGCGGTGCGCTCGCGGGTCGGCCAGGTCAAGGGCGATGAGCTGCCGCCTGCGCTGCAACATCCACGGTTCAAGGGCAAGGTCTATCGGCTCAGCGAGCTGGTGCTGGACGTGCCCAGCCTGATCGCCCGGCTGGCCGAGCTGGCTGGCGACAGCCTGCTGGCCTGCCAGCGGATCGAACCGCTGCTCGACGACAACGAGCTGGTCGGGTTGCGCGTCGATGGTCGCGAGATCCGCGCCCAGCGCATCGTGTTCAGCGCCGGGGGCGGGACTGCCGAGCTGCTCGCGTCGCTCGGCCTGCAACAACCGGCCATGCAGCGCCGTCCGCTGCACATGGTCATCGTCAAGGCGCCCACGCTCAAGCCGCTCTATGCCCATTGCCTGGGCGGCGGCACCAAACCGCGGATCACGGTCACCAGCCATCCGACAGCGGACGGCGAGTGGCTCTGGTATCTCGGCGGCGACCTGGCCGAAGCCGATGGCGTGGCGCGCGACGAAGCCACTCAGATCGCCGCGGCGAAAAAGGAACTGGCCGAACTGGTGCCCTGGATCGACCTGTCCTCCGCGCAATGGGCCACGCTGCGTATCGACCGCGCCGAGCCTGCACAATCGGCACTCGCCCGTCCGGACAACGCCTTCCTTGCCGAGCAGGGCCGACTGCTGGTCGGTTGGCCGACCAAGCTGGCGCTGTCCCCCGACTTCTCCGACCGCGTCGAAGCCGCCCTCGCCCGTGATGGCATTCGTCCGGCCAACCATCCCGCACTACCTCAACTGCCACGTCCGCCGCTGACCGGGCCGTTCTGGGAAGAGCTGCTGCCATGAACGCGACGCTGCATGACCTGCACCGCCCGCTGGGCAGCACCGGCCTAAGCATTTCGCCACTGGGGTTGGGCACGGTGAAGCTGGGCCGCGATCAAGGGGTGAAGTATCCCAACGGTTTTTCCATCCCAGACGACGCCCAGGCTCGCCAGCTGCTGACCCTGGCCCGCGAACTGGGTATCAACCTGATCGACACCGCGCCGGCCTACGGCGTCAGCGAGGAACGGCTCGGCCCGTTGCTGGCCGGACAGCGCGAGGATTGGGTGATCGTCAGCAAGGTTGGCGAGGAGTTCGAGAACGGCCAGTCGCGTTTCGACTTTTCTGCCGCCCACACGCGCTTCTCGGTGGAGCGCAGCCTCAAGCGTCTGCGTACCGACCGCATCGAGCTGGTGCTGGTGCATTCGGACGGCAACGACCTCGATATCCTGCAGCACACCGAGGTCTACCAGACCCTGGCCGAACTCAAGCGCGAAGGCAAGATCCTCGCCTTCGGCCTGTCCGGCAAGACGGTCGATGGTGGGCTGCTTGCGCTGCAGCAGGGCGACTGCGCGATGGTGACCTACAACCTCAACGAGCAGGCCGAACGACCGGTCCTCGACTACGCTGCTGCACACGGCAAGGGCATCCTGATCAAGAAAGCCCTGGCCAGCGGGCATGCCTGCCTCAAGCCAGGCGACGACCCGGTCCGCCGCAGTTTCGAGCTGCTGTTCGGTCACCCAGGTGTCAGCGGCGCGATCATCGGCACTATCAATCCGCAGCATTTGACGTCTAACGTAGCCACTGCTGCCGCCGTCCTCACGGGCGATTGACCTCGGAGGCGCAGCGTTCCGTTCGCTGCGCGGCAGCAGCCACCGGCGCCGCGCAGCGGCCCCGTTCGCCGTAAGGAGAGCCCGAATGCCTCGCGTTCTGGTACGCAAGAGCCCTGCCGCATTCAAGACCCTGCCGCTCTACGTCGAGGCCGGCCACGACAGCCTGAGCTACCAGAGCCTGGGCCGACCGCTGAATTTCGCCGAGGTCATCGAGCGCCGGCGCCCGGTGGAGGTGGCCGATCCGGGCCGCTTCGCCATCGAGCTGGCCAATCTGGGCGTCTCGGTCCGCCTGACCCTCTGCTGGCAGGGCCGGGAATACTGGGTGCTGGTCCGCCAGCAGCGCCTGGACCGCGGCGACGTGGTGCTCAAGCTGATTTCCGGCTACATCCCGGCACACGAGCTGAACCTGCCATTGCTCACCGCCATCCAGGAAATCGCCGAAGAATGCCTGCTGGAGACGCCCGAAGGCTGGATGGCCGGGCGCTTCGGCGACACCTGGCTACCCACGCCCTATCAGGCCAGCCTGCACTACCGCGAGGCGGTGCATTTCAAGCTCGCCTCGCAATCTGGCGCTACACGGCCGGTACAGTGCGGCAACATGGTGCTCATGGAACGGCCGCGCGCCTATGTGCACCTGCCGACGGCATCGTTACAGCTGGTCTACGACATGCGCATGGAACTGCCGAAGGAGGTTCGCCAGCTCAGCCTGTACCATGTCGACGAACGCCTGGAGGCGGACAAGCTGGTGGCGCGCCTGAACCGTAACAGGCCCGACCTCTACCTTGTTCCGCTGCACCAGGGTCAACCGCAGGAGCAGCTGCTGCAGTTGCGTGATGGCCAGTTCAGCCCCGTCAATACACGGGGGCTGTGGCTGTCGGAGAGTTTTGCACCACAGGAGGGCTGGGTGGTGCGCGACGAGCGGGTACGCTGGAAGGACTGGTGGGCAGCCCGGCCAGCCGCCGCGGCGCGCTGAGAAGCCCGATCGCGCGGCACCTGGCTGCCGTGGTTCAGCGGGCGCGGATCTTCTCGACGATGGCGGTCGTCGAGCTGTTTTCCACCAGCCCCAGCACCTTCACCACACCGCCGTAGGCCTTGACCAGATCGGCACCGACGACCTGATCGACGCCATAGTCGCCGCCCTTGACCAGCACATCGGGTCGCACCTGGGCCAGCAGGTTTTCCGGCGTGTTCTCGGAAAAGCACACCACCCAATCCACCGCTTCCAGACCGGCCAGCACCGCCATGCGTCGATCCACCGAGTTGATCGGCCGGCCCGGGCCTTTGAGGCGGCTCACCGAGCCATCATCGTTCACCGCCACCACCAGCCGGTCGCCCTGGGCCCGGGCCTGCTCGAGGTAGGTCACATGGCCCGCGTGCAGGATGTCGAAACAGCCATTGGTGAAGACGATCTTCTCGCCCTCGGCGCGGGCATCCTCGACCGCGGTGAGCAGCTGCTCGACGGTCATCACGCCACGCTCGGAGCCTTCCTCGCGTTGCACCGCGCGGCGCAGCTCCGGCGCGCTGATGCAGGCGGTGCCCAGCTTGCCGACCACGATACCGGCGGCCAGATTGGCCAGTGCCACGGCCTGTGGCAGTTCCTCGCCAGCCGCAATCGCAGCGGCCAGGGTTGAAATGACGGTATCGCCGGCACCGGTGACATCGAACACCTCGCGGGCACGGGCCGGCAGGTGCAGCGGCGCGTGATCGGGACGCAGCAAGGTCATGCCGTGCTCGCCACGAGTGACCAGCAACGCATCCAGCTCGAGCCGGCTCATCAGCTCGGCACCCTTGCTGACCAATTCGGCCTCGTCGGCACAATGCCCGACGATAGCCTCGAATTCGCCCAGGTTCGGCGTGATAAGCGTAGCGCCGCGATAGATGTCGAAATCCTTGCCCTTGGGGTCGGCCAGCACCGGAATGCCACGGTGCCGCGCCGCCTGGATCAGCGCCTGATGGTTCTTCAGCGCGCCCTTGCCGTAGTCCGACAGCACCAGCACCTTGACCCCGGCCAGCAGCCCTTCCACCTCGGCCAGCAACGCGGCCGGATCGGTGTTGAACGGCTCCTCGAAATCCATGCGCAGCAGTTGCTGATGGCGACTCATCACCCGCAGCTTGACGATGGTGGGCTGGTCATCGATGCACTGGAAATGCGCCTGCACACCGGCAGCCGCGAGGCTGTCAGCCAGGCTCTGACGCGCCTCGTCCTCGCCGGTCACACCCACCAGCGCCGCGGCAGACCCCAACGCTGCGATGTTCAGCGCGACGTTGGCCGCACCGCCTGGGCGATCTTCGATCTGCTCGACCTTCACCACCGGCACCGGTGCCTCGGGCGAGATCCGCGACGTACCGCCATGCCAGTAACGATCGAGCATGACGTCACCGACCACCAGAACGGCGGCTTGGTCGAAACGGGGCATGGACAGCTTCATTGGGGCTCCGATGACTGACAGAAAACGGCGGCGATCATAACATGCGGGCCGCGCTGGTCCGGCCAGCCTGTCAACGCTGCTAGAGCTTGCGCACCCAGAATAGCTCGTGCCTGCGAACGGCCTTGCGGAAAAACTCGTCGTCGCCGGTGGACGGCCAGTGGCGACCGGCGAGGGCGGCCTGGATCAGGCGGCGCAGGCGCTTCTTGAGCGGCAAAGGACCCTGCAGATCGTGTTGCATCGCCAGCGCCATGGCCTTGTTCAGCCGAGCCTCGGAATCCAGCGTCGGGCTCCATAGGCGATCGGCTGGCAGCGGCTCGATGGCGGGCGGCAAAGCCACGCCACCATCAGCCGGCCCCATCGGCCAGCGGTCGTTATCGTGCAGGTGGTTGGCATACAACAGTAGTGTTTCCGGCAGCCAGTCGCCCTCCTCCATGGCCTGATACAAGGCCCGGGTGGCAGCCACATGGTCAGCGTGAGGATCCAGTTCAGGGTGCGGTGTGACCACCACCTCAGGGCGAAAATGAGCGAGCAGAACCCGCAGATCGGCCTGCAGATTGTCCCAACTGGGCACACCGTCCACATCCGCGGGCAACAGCAGCGGATTGTGCCGGCGCACGCTGCGCACGTCCCGTTCACCGGATTCGCGCGAGCCGAACGGCGCCTGCGGATCGGCGGCCATGGCGGGCAGCTGCAGGCAGTAATAGCCCAGCTGGACGCACCGCGACTGCGGCACACCGCCCCACAACGGCACCGCCAGGCTATCCCATGTGCGCAACCGCCCCTTGAGCCTGGCGGCAGACGCATCGTCCAGACCCAGCCGACGGTATCTGTCGGCTTCGATCTCGCCCTGGGTCAGGGTCACGATGGCCACATCGCGTGCCCGACTGTACAGGCCGAAAGCGGCCAGCTCGGCATCGTCGGCATGCGGGGCGACGATCAGCACGCGGCGCTCGGAATAATCCGGGTTGCGCATCGCGAAGAGCGTCGCCTCGCCGGACAGGCGACAGAAGCGCCCGCTGACACGCAGCACACCCCCACTCAGCGGCTCATGCTGGCCGGACAGATTGAGATAGCGCCGGCCGGCAACGCCCCGCTCGAAATCCTGACGGTCTTCGCCAACCCACACCTGCGGATCAAGCCACCGCCCCAGCCAGCTGGCCTTGAGCTCGATCTCGAGAATAAGCGTATCCGCGGCTTCGAAGCGCTCCGGCGGCGTGATTCGGCCACCGTCGATCCGCACCGGATAACGCTGGGCATCGTCCGGGAATACATAGTCGTAATCGTCCTGAGGGCTGTAGAACAGGTGGTCGGCAAACCAGGCCTCATGAGCGATCCAGCCCAACACCAGCAAGAGCGGAACCAACCACCAAGCAACCAGCGCGCCGAGCAGCAGCAGCGCGACCAGCGCGACCAGCAGGGCGATGCGTTTGTGCTTGCGGTGGCGTCTAAGCAACTGCTGCTTGCGTGCACTCATGGCTCACACCTGATAGACCGGAACGCGGTTGCACCAGCGATCCTTGTACTCGCGATCCGCCCGACCAAAGGAGTAACGCAGCGGTTTGCCCAGCGCCCGCGCCTCGGCCCAGGCCGTCTGAGTGTTGACGAAACTGAGCACGCTGCCAGGGCTGAAGTCCCGCTGCACCGGGTCGACACCACCATTGATGTACTCGACGGACACCCACTTCGGCGACTCGACCCGATAGAGAACCTGGATGGCGATCGGCTGCTCGTCGAGAAACACCACCGAGCCGGTCATGAACTCGCGCAGCAACTCGAACACCTCATGCAGGTGCGCCTTGCCCGGCGCCTCGAAATTCCAGCGCCGTTGAAACAACTCGGCGTATATCGCCGCCTGCTCCGCCGCAGAAAAATCGAGCATGGGGCGCAGCGCACCGCCCGCCTCTTCCAGCAAACGCTGTTCGCGGCGCTGGTTGTAACGAAACTTCTTCGAGTACGCCTCCGGTTCGCGCGCCAGCGCCAGACCCTCCGGTTGCTCGCGCAAGGTGCTGATCGCGCCAGCATTGAGCTCGGACACGTAGCGCATGCGCTGGCGGACCGGAATCGCCGCCTGCTCGGCGACGGGCAGGATGATCTCGGCATTACCCAGATCGAACAGCCCGCGCTTGCCGGTCTTTTTCAATACGTCCTTGGACAGCGCCAGATGGCGCCCCCAGCAGGGCACCGCGGCGATCAACTCGCCCTGCCGCTCCCAGGCCAGATAGCGCACCGGAATACCCGCAAGACCGGCCAGGCGCTCGACGACGGCCGGGTGAGTGGCAACGCTGCCGCCGTAGCGCTGCCAGATCTGCGCATAGGTGTCGGCATCGATCTCGCACCAGCCGCGCTCACGCCAGCTTTTCAGAAGCTGCAGCATCAGGCGCCCTGCTCGTCCGATACATTGTCCTGGAACTGGGTCGCATGAAGCCTCGCATAGGCACCGTTCGCCGCCAGCAGCTCGGCATGGGTGCCACGCTCGACGATGCGGCCCTGCTCCATCACCAGGATCAGATCGGCCTTCTCGATTGTGCTCAGGCGGTGAGCGATGACCAGCGTGGTGCGGCCCTGCATCACATGGTCCAGAGCCCCCTGGATATGCCGCTCGGACTCGGTATCCAGCGCCGAAGTCGCTTCATCAAGAATCAGCACGGGGGCATTCTTGAGCAGTGCACGGGCAATCGCCAGGCGCTGCCGCTGTCCACCGGACAGCAGCACGCCGTTTTCCCCGACCAGGGTCTGATAGCCCTCGGGCATTTGCTCGATGAACTCGTCGGCGTAGGCATCGCGCGCGGCACGGCGGATGTCGTCCAGCGGAGCGCCGGCGAGATCGCCGTAGGCGATGTTGTTCGCCACGGTATCGTTGAACAGGGTCACCTGCTGCGTCACCAGGGCGATATGCCTGCGCAGGTTGCGCAACGTGTAGGACTCGACGTCCGCGCCGTCCAGCAGGATATGGCCGGTCTCATGGTGGTAGAAACGCGGGATCAGATTGGCCAGTGTCGACTTGCCGCTGCCGGACCGACCGACCAGCGCGACCATCTGCCCGGGTTCCACGGTGAAGCTGATGTCGTGCAGCACCGGCCTGTCACTGCCTGGGTAGACGAAATTGAGGTTGCGCACTTCCAGACGTCCGCTGACCGAGTCGCGCTCCAGCGTGCCAGTGTCGATCTCGGGCTGCTCGTCGAGCTGCTCGAAGATGCTCTCAGCGCCAGCGACACCTTTCTGAATGGTCGAACTGACTTCCGACAGCTGGCGAATCGGTTTGGGCAGCAAACCGGCCAGCGTGATGTAAGCGACCAGATCGCCCGCCGACGCATCGCCTCGCAGCAGCAGCACAAGGAACATCAGCACCGCCATGGCGCTGTAGATCACCAGCTGCAAGCTCGGGGTGTACACCGCATTGGTCTTGACCATGCGCAACTGCTTGGCCGTGTTCTCCGAACTCGCACCAAGGAAGCGGTGCTGCTCGTAGGGCTCGCCGCCAAAACTGCGCACCACGCGATAGCCCTGGATGGTCTCGGACGCCACATGCGTCACGTCGCCCATCGCCGCCTGAATCTTCTTGCTCTGCTTGCGGAATTTCTTGCTGGCACTCGAGACCATGAAACCGATCACCGGCAGGATCGCCAGCATCACCAGAGTGAGCTTCCAGTTCATCCACAGCAGCGTGGCGAACAGGAAAATCACCGTCATGCCCTCGCGCACCACGACCTTGATCGCATCGGTTGCCGCTCCAGTGACCATGGTCACGTTGTACGTGATGCGCGAGATCAGATGGCCGGAGTTGTGGCTGTCGAAGTAGCGGTTGGGCAGGGTCAGTAGATTGTTGAACAGCGCGACGCGCAGATCGTGCACGAGCCCGAGAGAAACCTTAGCCAAGAAGAAATTGCCAAGGAAGGAGCCAATACCCTGCACCAACGCGATCAGAATGATCAGCAAAGGCACGGCCTGCAGCAATTTTAGCTCGGCCAACCACCGCACCTCGTTGAGGTACGGCACCTCGGAGAAGAAACTCGCGTCCGGGTTGTTCAGCCCGTCGACGAAGAACTTCAGGATGTAGCCCAGCGCGGGCTGGGTGGAGGCAAAGAGCAGAAAGCCAAGGAGGCTCATTGCGAACAGTCCCCAATAAGGGGCCACATAGCGCAGCAACCGCAAATAGACCTTCATGCTCGATTGCTGGGTAGAATTGGCCATTCGGCAAGCCCCATACGACTGGCTAGAGGAACAAGATGCGGATTGTAACAGCGCAGGAGTTGGAAAACTGGCTGATGGAAGGCAAGGTACTGGAAAAGGACGCGCGCGGCCCCAAAGTTCTAGCGTTGGCGGACGGGAGCTTTCTGAAGATCTTCTATACTCGCCGACGCCCCTTTCTGGCTCGTCTGTTTCCCTATGCAGCACGGTTCGCCAAGAACCTTGCGATGCTACGAGACGCCGGCTTCAACGTGCCTGGAATCATCGAGACGTTTTGGCTTGACAAGAACACAGGCCTGAGCGGCTGCCTGTATCATCCTCTTCCAGGTGTTTCGATAGAGTCCATTTTCCGTACCGACCCGTATCGGATCAAAAAACATCTACCCGAGCTAGCCACCTTTATAAAAAGCCTGCATAAAAGCGGCATCTACTTCCGGTCACTACATATTGGAAATATTATTTTACTTCCAAACGGCTCGTTTGGCCTGATCGATGTCCTTGACCTGCAGAATAAGCGCGCACCTCTTGGCCGGAGATTGGTCAACCGGAACTTTGACCACTTACGCAACCATCTAAAAAGAAAAAAGCTTGAGCAGTTCCCTATTGAGGAACTCATCAAGCTTTATACAAACACCCCTTGAAAGTGAGCAGACGAACAGCTAGAGAGCGGATATCGGTAAAGCATCACCGCAACCAAACCTATCCAGAGCTCGTTTGTTTACATAAGTCCCAGGGTGTGAAATATCCTTATTAACCAGCGTCATGGCGCCGATCACCACGTTATCCGCAATGGAGATAACATCACCAATCACACATGAGTTAACACAAAGACTGACATCATCTCCAATAATTATCGATTTTTCTCCGTCGCCACCTTTTATGCCAACGGTGCAACCCTGCCAGATCTTGAAGTTCTTGCCAATTCTGGAGTAAGCACTAATCACGATACCTGAGGTATGGGCAATCCATAAGCCTTCACCAACCGTCGCGCCAAGCATGATTTCGACGTTGTACTTTCGGCTGATTCGCTCGTTGAGCAGCTTCGCTCGCCGCTTCCAAAAGCGACCGCCATCAGCGTGAAGCACGTAGGCAACCCGAAACCAGAACAAATAAGCATAACGATTGCTTCGTTTGTACTTCCGCCAGAGCCTGCGCCACGAAAACTCGTTCGGCGTGCCTAGAATCTCTAGGCACCAGTACCGCTTCATGTTTTTCAACAACATTGACATCATCGGACCTCGGAGCGCCCACTCCCTGCGCCTTCGCACAATAGAATTGCAGCCGGCAGCCAGAAAACAATCCAGAACACACCTGGACGCAGAAAAATCACATAGTAATTTGCAACGGACACAACGATGACAAACACCATTAGCGCTAAGCCCAGAGGGGTGAAGTTTTGCCCCGAACGATAGCGCCATCCACCAAGCAGAAGTGCGGCAATCAACACCAGCAGGAGCAGCAAACCGGGAATTCCATACTCATAGCAAATCTGCAGGTAGAGGCTGTGCGCCTGATTGAAACAGCGCTGAATCCCTTCAATACAGATATTCGGATCGGCCCCCGCTCCGGCTCCCCATAACCAGAACGAGCCAATCCTCGACCACCATTGCCAAAATATTTCGTCTCGATAACTCGCGTCTATTCCACCTGCTGTTCCGAGAAGAAAGAGTCCGGCAAGGGTTAACGGAAGAAAACCCCATAGCAGTAAGCGAAATTGTCGTGCCGTGAGCGAAACCGCCAGACAGGTCATAACCGCAGCCAAAAAACCAACCCAGACCCCTCGCGAAAAAGTGAAATAGCAGTACGTCGAAGCTCCTAGGAATGCGAGTATGGACAATAGCTTGAGCCAACCTTTTTCGCGCAACGACAGGCAAAGCGCCATGATCGCTATGACGCCAAAATACAAGGCGGAGACAATGGGATTTTCGAAATCTGCCATTTCATGACCCGCCCAGGAGTCCAGCCTGAACTCTCTGAAACCGAAACCTCGATTATCGATGAAAAGCGCTTGAAACAGGCTGAGCCATGCGAACACCGCCGCAGTGCTGACCACCGACAAAAGCAGGGCTCGCCAGAGCGTCTTGCTTTGCATCACCAGGCCGATGGCTACTACGTAGAGTCCCACATAAAGAAGCAATCGCAGCCATCTCCACGGGTTGCCAACGCTCCCCTCATTGAACAAAGCAACGAAGGCCACCCACGCGCACAGGGCCATCAACGCGCCGAAGGCTGCCTTATTGAAGGGCGGCCAGCACTGCCTAAAGAAAACGAGCGCGACGAGTGCGGGGGCGAACAGCGTTATGTTGGTAATGGTGGCATAACGACTGCCATCCGCAATGAAACAAACTCCCGCCAGCTGCAGATATAGTCCGAGCGCAAGTAATACCCGCAAGGGTTCTGGAAATGACCAGGGTAGACTCATACTGCCAAGGCCTCGATTCTCTTCGCTACCGCCGCATAGTGTTCTGATCCGCCGTCTTGCCAGCGGCCAGCCACACAATACTCATATTGGAGATAGCTGACGAACGCACGCTGCAGCTCCTCGCTCAATGCCCAGGCTGGCAGCTGTTCTAGCAACGCGAGAGCCTCTTCTGCACTTCGCGCTTTGGCCGCGACGCCTTCCACCGCATAGAAAGCCTCCCCCAAAACCAGCACGGGCTTCGCCAAGAGAATACTTTCGAGGCCGACTGTCGAGTTGATAGTAACGACGCAATCTGCTTTTTCGATCAATTCCTGTGTCGAATTCCCGTTGGCGAAAATGACCCTATCTGAGACACGCCTGGCCAGATCCGGATATTTGACCCGACTTGACGGGTGCTCCTTCAGAACCACCGTTCTCCCACTGCGCTCCGCTATTAGCTCAGCAAAGGAAAAAAGCTCGCGCATGTTGCGTATCCACGGCGAGAACAGCCGAATTTGCGTATCCCACTCGTCTTGAAACGGAATAAAAACAAACCTATCGGGGAGTTCGACTGCTTGGCTTTGACGCTTCGTTTCTCTAGGAATCAGCGCAACCGCTCGGGTAGGTCGGAGCCGCTCAGGATGTCGGTTGGCGTAATCTCGGTAGAATTCCGGATCTCGAGGCACGGAGTTCCGATAATTCACGCCGTTGGGATCAACTGTCGTGGTGCCAGGAAGCAAGCCGTTTTCGAAATAAAGCTTCTGCGTTTTGGCGCTGCACATGCTTGTAAGCAACGCACAATAACGATGGCCACCGTTCCATACAGCCACAGCATCGGGATTCTCCTTGCGCAGCAACCGACCGAAACGAAGCGCCATAACCAGCAATTCAAGTCTGAGCAGCACACGATAGAGTGCGCCATGATAACGCCTCTTGGTTGCCCGCTCAGTGCATTTTTCTTTCACCAGCCGTCCCCAGTCCACACGGCGTAGCGCTTGTCGAAGAAGCGAAATGGATGGACCCGGTAGCGCAGCTGGAGTTATAACCACGCCTGTCAAACCAGTGCTCTCGAGGAGGGAACTAAAATACTTAGCTTGATGCTTGGCCAACCCGAGAAATACTATCTTCATATGAGTGCTTAATTAGTTTTCTTTTGCGGCAGCAGAAAGGCGGAGGCCCGCCGGCTCAGAGCCAGCTATAACCTTTTCCACAGTACCTACTAGAGAGGCCAGCGGGTCATTTGCGTGATAAAGGTGATAGCCTAGAAAAGCCGACAAACGTTCACATATTTTTTCTGGATCCTCTAGAACCGACTCGATACACGATGCCAATTGAGACTCGTGGGTGCACATCGGCAAGGCATATTGCTCAACAGAGAAAAAATCCTCACCTTGCCCCAGAAGCACGAAAGGAGTACCGGCACGAGCAACATCCAAAATGGCATTGGTATACCCACACAGTACAAGATCGAAGTGCTCGGCACATTGCTCTAGCGTCACGCCTACAGGCAAGAGAGTAAGTCGCTCGGAACGCGCTGCATAGTCCAGCCAGGGATAACCTCCCCCACGGGGATGAAGCTTCACCGAAAGTCTTGCATCTTGGTGCTGTTCAAGCCACGTCACGACCCACCTGCAATAATGCTGATAGGATTCCGCATGTTCGTAATCCGGGCCCGAGCCGAGAAACAATAAACGCAGTGCTTGCCCACTGTAAGTGTCAGCCCGCGCGGTACTTTTTTTATCTGTTAGATAATACGGTCCCGCATATACGGCACAGCATTCACCAAAAGCTTCGCTAAGCGAGGAAAGATAGTCGTAGGAGCTTTGGCCAAACATCAAATAGTAATCGTAATCGAAGTAGTCATAGCGACTGGACTGCCCTGACGGCACAGAATGCGCCAGATGCATTACTTGCATGCCCTCGGTGCGTAGCGCCTTGATAAAGCTTGGGACTATCCACCCGTTTCGCTCGGTCAATACCAACTTGGCCCGATAACGTCGCAGCAGAAACGCTGCATGCGCAGCATGCCAGTACAACAGCAACGGAACTGGCTTGGCGGGTCTGGAAAACTGTCGGGCGCGAATCAGTACATCATCTGACTCCTCGACAAATTCCTCAACGTGGAGACCGGTGGCCCTCAATGCCTGTAGGAAGGCGCCTTTTCGGCCTTGCTCGTACGATTTACGTGAGGGATGAATCAACAAGACGTCGCATTGCGTTGCTGAGATATGGCGGCCTATGGAGAACATGAAAGCCAACAGGCTCTTCCCCGCCAACCGACAGCGCAGTCGCCAGGCCGCCATTTGCCCCTTCCCCCGGCGCACGGGTGCGCTGACTACGAAGTCACGCAGTCGACGCAACGCCGTGTCCACGGGACGCCCCACGCTCAGCGTTTTCCGCTCAGCCAAAGACGCAGCGCTTTGCGGGTATATGACGTCTTGAATACTACTCGCCAATCAGTACCGATCGCCTGGCGATACATTTGGCGCGCCTCGACAAACCGCCCTGCGCTCAAAAGCCCACGAAACAGCGAAAGGCAACGCTGAGCCTTGAAGGCCCTGCGTAACGACGCCATTTCCGCAGGCACCCGCCCCTTGTCGAATATCTCCTCGACGACGGCAAGCCCAACCGCGCAATCCTGCTTGATATCGTGCCTCATGCTATCGTCGTGCTTGTAGATCAACGCCATGGGCGCGGCAAGAACCGAGCATTCAAAGTTTGCGAGTGCTTGACTGAAGACTGGAATGTCCTCGGCATTTCGAAATTTTTCGGGGTAGTTTCCGAGCAGGAAAACGTCGCGATGAATTGCGGATGCCCCGTTGGCAAGACCAATGGTCTTATCCAGCAAATACCCACGCAACCGCCCCTGCGGATCCTTAGGAAGCGCCGCTGGTAGGTGCTTGCGGCGCTTTCCATCCGGCCAGACCGCCCAGTACCCACCAATTACCATCCGCGTTTGCGGATGTTGCACGAGATGCTCACTCAACAACCTCAGGGCATCCGGCGCCAACTCGTCATCGGCATCCAGAAACACCAGATACGTACCTTTGGCTTCTACTATGCCGCGATTACGGACCGAGGAAAGCCCGCCGTTGGGCTTGCGGATAGCGCGAAAAAGTCCAGGATGCTTGTCTTGCAGATCGGCAAGCAGCGCAGGTGTCTCGTCGGTTGAACCGTCATCAATCACCAACAGCTCGCTAATCTCACTTAACTGCGCGATCACGGACTCGACTGCGCGAGGCAAAGTCTTCGCATAGTTGTAAGCTGGGATGACGATGCTGATCAGCAAATCAGATGTGCTCATACCAACCCTTACCATCCTTGACCACGAGGATGTCCTCCATGATCAGGTACTGCAGGTCCGAGCCGTAGAACATGTTCAGCGCGTCGGTCGGCGAGCAGATCATCGGTTCGCCGCGGCGGTTGAGCGAGGTGTTCAGCGACACGCCATTACCGGTCAGCTTTTCCAGCTCCAGCATCAGGTCGTACCAGCGCGGGTTGTGCCGGCGCTCGAGAACCTGGGCGCGAGAGGTACCGTCTTCATGGACCACCTCGCCGACACGCTCCTTCCAGCCTTCGTTGACCTCGAAGGTGAATGTCATGAATGGGCTCGGATGGTCGACCTTGAGCATCTGCGGCGCCACGGTATCGAGCATAGACGGGCAGAAGGGTCTCCAACGCTCGCGGAACTTGATCTGCTCGTTGATGCGGTCGGCAACGCCCGGCACGCTCGGGCAGCCAATGATCGAGCGACCGCCCAGCGCACGCGGGCCGAATTCCATGCGCCCCTGGAACCAGGCCACCGGGTTGCCGTCGACCATGATCCTGGCGATGCGCTCGGGGGTGTTGGCGATCTGCTTGAACACTGGCTTGTTCGGATGCCGGGCACAGGCAGCAATGACATCTTCGTTTGAATAAGACGGGCCGAGGTAGACGTGCTCCATCTTCTCTACCGGAACGCCGCGCTGCACCGACACATAGGCCGCCGCACCGACAGCGGTTCCAGCATCACCGGAGGCCGGCTGGACGAACAGCTCCTTGACCTCCTCGCGGGCGATGATCTTCTGGTTGAGTTTGACGTTGAGCGCACAACCGCCGGCAAAGGCGATCTTGCCGGTCTCGCGGATGATGTCACCGAGGTAGTAGTCCATCATCTCCAGCGCAAGCTTCTCGAACAGCGCCTGCATGCTGGCCGCGTAATGAATATACGGGTCGTCGGCGATATCGCCTTCGCGCTTGGGTCCCAGCCACTCGATCAGCTTGGGCGAGAAGTAATAGCCCTTGCCCTTCTCCTTGTAGCGACGGAAGCCGATGACGTTGGCGTATTCGGTATTGATGGTCAGCTCGCCGTTCTCGAAGGTCGCCAGGCGCGAGAAATCGTACTTGGCCGCGTCACCGTACGGCGCCATGCCCATGACCTTGAACTCGCCATCGAGCATCTCGAAGCCGAGGTATTCGGTGATCGCGCCATACAGTCCGCCCAAGGAGTCCGGGTCGTAGAATTCCTTGATCTTGTGGATCTTGCCGTTCTCACCCCAGCCGAAGAAGGTGGTGGCGTACTCGCCTTTGCCATCGATGCCGAGAATCGCGGTTTTCTCGGTGAAGCCGGAGCAGTGATAGGCGCTGGAGGCATGAGCCAGGTGATGCTCGACCGGTTGGATCTTGACCTTCTTCAGGTCGAAGCCCAGCTGCTGGAGACACCATTCGATGCGTTTCTTGTAGCGATAATAACGGCGGTTGCCCATGAGAATGGCATCCAGCGCGCGATCCGGTGCGTACCAGTAACGCTTGGCATAGTGCCAGCGCGCCTTTTCGAAGATGCTGATGGGGGCGAACGGGATCGCCACCACATCGACGTCGGACGGTTTGATGCCGGCCTGCTCCAGGCAGAACTTGGCTGACTCGTAGGGCATGCGGTTCTTGGCATGCTTGTCGCGCACGAAGCGCTCTTCTTCTACGGCGGCGATCAGCTTGCCGTCGATATACAGGGCGGCGGAAGGATCATGACTGAGGGCGCCGGAAAGGCCGAGAATCGTCAATGCCACGGGTATTGCCTCTTAATCTTCGATGCTGGTGCCGGGCACCGCGGGTAAACGTTGGTCAAGCAGCCGGTACAGGGAGCTGTCGGTCGGCCAGTTGCGCAGGAATCGCGCACGGTCCTTGGCATACGCCCGAGCGAAGCTGGCATCGCCGCCATGCTGCTGCACGGCATCCAGGTCGATTAACGACCAGCGATCATGCTCCCAGAACAGGTTGTGCCCTTTGAGATCACCATGACTGATTCGCTCGCGGATCAGTGCCGCGAACAGCCGGTCCAGGGCAACCAATTCCTGCTCTGGAGGACAGCCATCCAGATACGGCTGAAAACGCGCAATTATATCTTCTCCGCGCAGCAATTCGGTAATCAGCCACGCCGGCCCGCGCATCCACAGCCAGCGGCGCTCGATCACGGCCAGCAAACGAGGAGTGGCGATCCCGAGAAAATCGAGCCGATTACCCTCGACCCAGCTGTGCCAGGCGCGGCTCGGCCGCCAGAAGCGCTTCAACCAATGCAGCGGATTCTTGATGTTGTAGCGCTTGATAAGCAGGGCCCGGCCGTCCAGTTCGCATTGCGCAACTGTAGCTGCACCACCGGTTTTGAAAAGCCGGCCCTGGGCGATGCAAGCGTCCGGATCAGCCAACAGCGAGTGCAGCGCGGCCGCCTCGTCACGCCGAACCACTTGCGCCCCAAACGGGCCGATACGCGCACTGAAGAGACTGCAGTCTCGGGCGACCTTCTTCAGAAAATCGTTTAGCCGCCAGTTACGAGTCTTGTGAACCTGCTTGAGCAACGCCTCCAGCGGCAGGGCGTGCTCGCTGTTGGTCAGCAGATAGGGCACCAGCAGCTCTTCGATGAACGGCTCGATCTCTGCCGGTAGCTGAGCGAAGAAGACGCCCAGGTTCTCCAGTACCTGCTCACGCGACAACGGCTCCCCGGGCGTCTCGGCCTTTACACCGCCGCCGTCGACCACGTAGAGCTGACCGTCGGCCGTGAGGAAGTTATCCAGATGCAGATCCGCCTGCCAAAGGCCTTGCGCATGCATCCTGGCGATCAGCTCAAGCGCCTCACCGAGCACGCCACGCTGCCCGTCTGTCAGGACAGGCTCCCCCTCGACGGAGCGCCAGCTCTCCCACAGGCTTTTGGCGGAATCGAGCCAGTCGAACAGCAGCCAGCCACCCTCACCCTCCTGCCAGCCCTGCCCCACCAGCGCAGGTGTTGGCAAATGCTGGTCGGTCAGCAGCTTCGCACCAGCCAGCTCGCGTCGATAATGACGCTGCGCCTTGCCACCCACCATCAGTTTGGCCAGAACCTGGCGCCCGTTCCAGCGCGCGCGACCGACATAGCGCTGCCCGGGCAGGATGCGCAGCCACGAATCGACATGCAGACTTGCCTCACCCGATAGCTCGACGAGCGCAGGGCAGGCTGGCTCGCGCCCGGCGACCGTCAGATCGGCCAATCTCATCAGCGCGCCCCCTTGGCTTTGTGTCGCCGCTGCAACTGCAACAGCCATGGCTCGACCAAGCGAGGATCGTCCAGATAGGCATTCAGCAAGTGCCGCACGCCTTGGTCACCGATGCAGCTTGCACGCCGCACGAGCGGCTCCAGATCCTTGATCCGGTCGCGCCGCCCTAACAATAGAGGTCGGGTTTTTTCCAGGTCGATCAGGCAAGCCTGCCAATGCCCGTCCTGCTCACGGAGAAAGATGTGCTTGGGATAGAAGCAGCCATGCATCTGGCCGGCCTGATGCAGCGTGTGCGCCAGCGCACCGACCGCACCGATAATGGCCTGGCGTCGAGGTTCGTTCAGCTCGGGCCATCGCTTCAGCCATCCGTCCAAATCCATCCAACCATCCAATGCGCGGGTCAGGAGAATTGCACGCTTTTCACCATCAACCTTGCGCTGCCCGAAGAAGCTGGCCTGAAGCGCCGGCACGCCAAGCTGCGCATAACGACGGATACTGCGAAACTCCCGGGCAAAGGTCGGCTCACCGAACGGGTGTGCCAGAGTGCGGGTCAGATGATTGCTCTGCCGCTTGAGGTAGAACGCCGAATCATCGAGCTCCAACCTGAAAACACTGCTCCAGCCGCCGCGTTCGACATTGGGCTCATCCACCGCCGTCAACTGGACCGACCAGAGCGCATCGAAGCTCGCCAAGCCATGGCGCTCGAGCGTTGGACGATCGGCCTGCGCAATGAAATCGTTCATTCCCGCCCCTGGAAATAATTCAGAATCTGCCGGATGCGCGGCTTGTCCTTGTCAACCAGTCGCTTTCGCTGGCAATACTGCAGATAGAACCGCAGGCGCTGGGTTCGGCTGAGCTGATACTTGGCCACCTTGTCCAGACATGCCAGGTCCTTGACGATACGCCGCTGCAGAAACGGACCATGCCAGAAGGCGCCGGTAGGGCAGTCGATCAGGTACAGACGACGCTGCGGATCGACGAGCAGGTTGCGCCACTTGAGGTCATTGTGGGCGAAGCTCCGGTCGTGCATCGCTCGTGTCGAGCGCGCCAGTTGCAGGCTGACCTCCTGCACCCAACGCGGATCGCGAAGACGGGCATCATGAGTAGTCGCCAGCAAAGCCAGATCATCGGTTTGCTCCAATTCACGCGTAATCAGGGCGCCGCGGAGAAAAGCACCGCCGCGCCGTTCCATGCCATAAGCCACGATCGGCGCCGTGGGGATGCCCCAACGGCGAAAAAGCATCAGGTTCTGCCACTCCGCCTTGACCCGCGGTCGCCCGAGGTAACGCCGCAGGCCTTTGCCCGCACCGGAGTAGCGTTTCACGTAATAGCGCACCCCGTTGCGCTCGACACGAATGACTTCTGAAAGTGGGTCTTTGGTAAGCCGTTCACCTTCCAGCGCGAACACGCTTGCGACACTGCCGAAATCATCATGCAGGTCGGCGTACGCAGGGTCCAGCGTCCAGCCGGCCATCAAAGCGCATCCCCGTAGCGCCGCTTACGATCCAGTAACTTTTCCGCCCTGCGCTGCAGCCACGCCAGCAGGGCAGCCTCGTCGCGCAGGACTTCACGCAGCGGCCGCTGGAAGTAATCGCGCAGAAAGCGCAGCTTGTCGCGGCCGGTCAGACCGATCTCAAGGGCCGAGAAGTACAGCCCGGCCAGATCCTTGTTGCGCCAGCGAACAGGTGTGTGACTACGAGTCTGGGCGCGGTGCAGGTCGATCAAGGACAGGCGCAGATCGCTGACCGTCACCGGACGGTCGGTGTGCAGCAGGAAGTGGCAGATGTAGAAGTCGCGGTGATTGACCCCGGCGCGGTGCATGGTGCCGGCCATGCGGGCGACTTCGGCGATCAGGGCGCGCTTGAGTGCCGGCGGTGGCGGCTGGTCGCGCCAGTTCGCCGAGAAATCCTCGAGGCTGACAGTCGGCGCCAGCTCTTCCGTGATGATGAACGAGTGCTGGCTTGCCGGATTGCCCCCGCGCTCGCCATAGGCCACCGCGGTCATGGTCGGCACGCCGACTTCCTTGAGGCGCTGTATGGCTCGCCATTCCTGGCCGGCGCCAAGCACGGGCGCCTTGGCCGTGAGCAGGTTCTTGGCAATCTCGCCCCAGCCGATGCCGCGATGAATCTTGACGAAGTAACCGCGCCCGGCAACCTCGGTACGCAGCGTGCGGCGACCTTCCAGTTCCCGGTAGACCTGGCCCTGCAGACGCTCGACCTCTTCGAAGGGGTCCTTGCCCTGCCACAGGCTTTCGAATGGCTCGGCCAGCATCAGGCGCATGGAGCCCCCAATGACGACGCCCGCAGGAGACACAGGGCGTTCATGCGCTTTCCCCGAGAATCACGTCGGCGGCCTTCTGCGGCATCGAGTAGAGATCGGCCGTCTCGGCAAAGGCCAGCGCGTTGCGACTCCAGGCCGAGCGCTGCGCGTCATCGGCGAGCATCTGCGCCAGCATCTGGTCGAGCACCTGCTGCTCGAAGGGGCTGGGTACCACGCGACCGCAATCGGCGTCGGCAATGTAGTGGGCATAGCCGCACACATCGCTGACCAGCACCGGCAGCCCGGCGACCAGCGCCTCGAGCAACACGGTGCCGGTATTTTCGTTATAGGCCGGATGGATCAGCAGATCGGCACCGAGCAGAAAGCGCGGGATGTCGCTGCGCCCCTTAAGAAACTCGACCATGCCGGAAACACCCAGCGCCTTGGCCTGCAACTTGAACGGCTTGGGATCGTCCTGACCGATCACCAGCAGCCGGGTGCGCTGGCTCAGTTCGCGCGGCAGCGCAGACAGGGCCTTGAGGCTGCGGTCGACCCCCTTGGTCTTGAAGCCGGAACCGATCTGCACCAGCAGCAGCTCGTCGGGCCGCACTTCGAACTCCTCGCGGAACTCGGCGCGGATCTGCGCGGCATTGGCCGGCGCGCGGCGATCCTGGGCAATGCCCGGCGGCAACAGGTGAAAGCGTTCAGCGGGCGTGCCGTAGTGCTTGACGAACAGCGGCTGCTGCACCTCGGAGATCATCAGGATTTCGGTCTTCGCCTCCGGCGCGAACACTGCGCGCTCGTACTCGGCGAAGTGCTTGTAGCGGCCCCAGCGCCGATAGATCGGGTTGCGCAGCGTCTGCGCCTTGTCCTCGAAGCAAGGGTCGGCGGCGTAGTACACGTCCAGCCCCGGCATCTTGTTGAAGCCGATCACCCGGTCCACCGGCCGCTTGGCCAGATCGGCCTCGACCCAGGCGGTGAAGCGCTCGTTGCGGGTGTGGTTGAACAACGCCTTGACCGGCGCGATCAGCACCTCGAAGCCTTCGGGCACGTCCCCTTCCCAGATCATCGCGTAGACTCGAATGCTGTGCCCGCGACGCTGACATTCCAGGGCGATACGCATGAAGTCGCGCTGCAGACCGCCGAACGGAAAATACTTGTAGAGAATGAAGGCCAGTTGCATCAGACGGACTCCGGGGCCCGCAGCAGGGCTTTCAGTTCGGTGACGACGCGCTCGGGGCGCAGGTCGTCGAAACAGGGCTTGTGCCGGTCACCGCGACCAGCGTTCGGTCCGCTGGCACACAGGTGCACCTGGGAGCGGCCATAGGCACCGACCCGCCCGGGCAAGGTCGGACCATAGAGAGAAATACTCGGCACATCCAGCGCCGCAGCCAGGTGGCCGAGGCCGGTATCCACCGCGACGCAGGCGCGCGCGCCGGCGATAACCCGGGCGACACCGGCAAGATTGAGCTTCGGCAGCACCGCGGCGTTGGCTATGCCGCTGACGATGCGTTCGGCACGCGCCTTCTCCTCGGCATTGCCCCACGGCAGGCGGATCGCCCAGCCGAAATCGCTCATGCGCTCGGTCAGTTCGCGCCAGTAGGCTTCCGGCCAGTGCTTGCTCGGCCAGGTGGTGCCGTGCAGAAACAGCAGGTAGGGCTGGTCGCTAGGCGCCGCCATCTGCTCGCGATCGAGCCCGTAGTCGGCGACATCCTGCGGCAGCGGATACGCGAGCGCCTGGGCGAACAGCTGACGCACCCGTTCCAGCGCGTGCTGGTCACGCGGCACTGCGTAGCATCGGTCATAGAAGCGTGCGGCAATGGGCTCACGCGCAGACTCCCGGTCCAATCCGGCGACCGGGGCCTTGACGTAGCGGGTCAGCCAGGCGCTCTTCAGCAAGCCCTGGGCGTCGATCACCAAGTCGTAACGGCCTTCCCGCAGGCGTGCCTTGAAGCGCTGCCATTCACCGTTGCGCAGGGTCTGCAGCGGGTGCTTGCGCCAGCGACGAATCGCTACCGGAATCACCTGTGCCACCGCCGGATGCCAGGCCGGAATCTCGGCGAAGCCCTCCTCCACCACCCAGTCGAACTGGATGCCGGGCAGCGCCCGCTGCGCATCGGTCAGGGCCGGCAGGGTATGCACGACATCGCCCAGCGACGAGGTCTTGACCAGCAGGACCTTCAATCAGCGCACCTCGACCGACTGCGGGACCAGACGATCCAGCGCCTCGATCACCGCGCGCGGCTTCAGCTCGCGCATGCAATTGTTGTGGCCGAAGCGGCAGGTGCGCTCGAAACAGGGACTGCAGTCGAGCCCCAGGCGCACCACTTCGACCTGCTCGGAAAGCGGCGGGGTGAAGGCTGGCGAGGTGGAACCATAGACCGCCGCCAACGGCCGGCCGAGCGCTGCGGAGACATGCATCAGACCGGAGTCGTTGGACACCACGGCATCGGCACAGGACAGCAGATCGATCGCCTCGGCCAGGCTGGTCTGCCCGGCGAGGTTCACGGCCTCTTCGCGCAACCCCGGAATCAACCGCTCGAGGATCTGCTCACCGACCGGGTGATCGTTCTTCGAGCCGAACAGCCAGACCTGCCAGCCGTCCCGGATCTTCAGCTCGGCCACCTTGGCGAAGTGTTCCGCCGGCCAGCGCTTGGATTCGCCGAACTCGGCACCGGGGCACAGCGCCAGCACCGGCCGGTCCAGACTCAGGCCGAAACGTGCCAGGGCGGCGTCGCGAGTCGCGGTGTCGATGCGCAGCGAGGGGGTCGGATACGGCTTGGGCAGCTCGGCGCCCGGCTCGAAGGCCAGCGCCATGAAGCGCTCGATCATCAGCGGGTAGCGCTGCTTGTCGAGCTTGCGCATGTCGTTGAGCAGGCCGAAACGCATCTCGCCGCGCCAGCCCGTGCGCTTGGGGATACCGGCGAAGAATGGCACCAGCGCCGACTTCAGGGAGTTGGGCAGCAGGATCGCCTGCTGGTACTGACCGCGCAGGCTCTGCGCAACCTTGCGCCGGGTCGCCATGTCGAGCACGCCGTGCCCGACCGGAAAGCTCAGCGCCTGGCGTACCTCGGGCATGCGCTCGAGAATCGGCCGGCTCCACTCGGGCGCCAGCACGTCGATCTGGCAGTCGGGATGGCGCTGCTTCAGGCAGACGAACAGCGTCTGCGCCATCACCATGTCGCCAACCCAGCTGGGTCCTACGATCAGTATGTTCATAAGCTCTAAGCCATAAGCTGAGGGGCTGGAAGCGTGGCCGGCAAGCGAGTCATGCGTTGCCGGCTTCCAGCGCCAGGCTTACTTGACCAGGGTCCGCCATTCGGCGTGGGCATCAGTCTTGCCGGTGACCAGATCGAAGTAGGCTTTCTGCAGCTTCTCGGTGATCGGACCGCGACGGCCGATACCGATGGCGCGGCCGTCCACTTCGCGGATCGGCGTGACTTCGGCTGCGGTACCGGTGAAGAAGGCTTCGTCGGCGATGTACACCTCGTCGCGGGTGATGCGCTTCTCGACCACCTTCAGGCCGTGCTCGGCGGCCAGGGTCAGCACGGTGCCGCGGGTGATGCCGTTCAGGCAGGCGGTGACTTCCGGGGTGTAGATCACGCCATCCTTGATGATGAAGATGTTCTCGCCCGAGCCCTCGGCCACATAGCCTTCGGGGTCCAGCATCAGCGCTTCGTCGGCGCCGCCGGAAATGGCTTCCTGCAGGGCCAGCATCGAGTTGATGTAGGCACCGTTGGACTTGGCGCGGGTCATGGTGATGTTGACGTGGTGACGGGTGAAGGAACTGGTGCGCACCTTGATGCCCAGCTCAAGCGCCTCGTCGCCCATGTAGGCACCCCAGTGCCAGGCCGCGACGATCACGTGCACTTTCAGGCCGCTGGCGCGCAGGCCCATGCCTTCGCTTCCGTAGAACACCATCGGGCGGATGTAGGCGCTTTCCAGGTTGTTCTCGCGCACTGCGGCGCGGGTCGCCTCGTTGATCTCTTCCTTCGAGTACGGCATCGGCATGTTCATGATGTGCGCCGAATCAAACAGGCGGTCGGTGTGCGCCTGCAGGCGGAAGATCGCCGTGCCGTCCGGGGTGTTGTAGGCGCGAACACCTTCGAACACGCCCATGCCGTAGTGCAGGGTATGGGTCAGCACATGGGTGGTCGCATCGCGCCACTGCACCAGTTCGCCGTCATACCAGATGACGCCATCACGATCGGCCATCGACATCTTGCCAGCTCCTCAGAATTCGATATTGCTCGGTAGCCCGACGCGGGCTCAGCTGAGCCCCAGCTCGCGCCAGATCCGCATGACTGCGCGACGCTCGTCGTGGAATTGATCCCCACTCACCACTCCGGGCTGCTTCTGCAGTGATTGCCGGTGGGCCGCGGCACGGTACGCCTTGTAGGCGTCCTGCAGCAGCCGCACCTCATCGCCGGTCATCAACCCGGCCTGCTCCAACCCATCGAGAATGCGGATGTTATCGGTATAGCGCAGCAGTTCGGGATGCTGGTGCGACCACGCCAAAGCCGCGTATTGCACCATAAATTCGATATCCACGATACCACCGGCGTCCTGCTTGAGATTGAACTCGGCAGCGGCGTCGAAGGCCTGCTCGGCGGTTCCAGCATGCGTCACGCGGGTGCCGAGGTTGTCACGCATCTTCGCGCGCATCTCGCTGACCTCGCGGCGCAGCGCCTCGAGATCGCGCTCGCGACCCAGCACACCGGCGCGCACCCGTTCGAAGTCAGCCGTCAGCTGCGGGCAGCCGACCAGCACCCGCGCGCGCACCAACGCCTGGTGTTCCCAGGTCCAGGCCTCCTGGCTCTGGTAGCGCTCGAAGGCGCCCAGCGAGCTGACCAGCAGCCCGGAAGCACCGGACGGGCGCAGGCGCATGTCCACTTCATAGAGCTGGCCGGAGGTGGTCTGGGTGGTGAGCAGATGGATGATCCGCTGGCCCAGGCGAGTGAAGAACTGCGCGGTATCGATGGGCTTGGCGCCATTGGTCTCGGCGGCGGGGTCGCCGTCGTGGATGAACACCAGATCCAGATCCGAACCATGCCCGAGTTCGATGCCACCGACCTTGCCGTAACCGACGATGACGAACGCCGGATCGCAGAGCGTGCCATCGCTGCGCTGTGGCTGGCCATGACGCGCGACGGTGTGGCGCCAGGCGAGGGTCAACACTTCCTGCAGGATCGCCTCCGCCAGCCAGGTCAGGTAGTCGCTGACCTTCATCAACGGCAGCGTCCCGGCGATTTCCGAAGCGGCAACCCGCAGCCGGTGCGCCAGCTTGAAATGCCGCAGCGCCTCCATCTGCTGCTCGAGGTCATCTTCGGGAATGCGCATCAGCCGTTCGCGCAGTTCAGCCGCCAGTTCCGGCGCCAGCGGCGGGCTGTACAGACGACCGGCGTTGAGCAGCTCGTCAAGCAACAGCGGGAAGCGTGCAATCTGCTCGGCGATCCACGGGCTGGCTGCGCAGAGCTCGAGCAAGCGCTGCAGCGCCCCGGGATTTTCAGTCAGCAGGACCAGGTAGGCCGAACGCCGGGCGACCGCTTCCACGAGCGGCAGTACGCGTTCGAGCACCAGATCCGGATCGTCCTGCTCGACGGCCTGCGCCAGCAGCCGTGGAATGAAGGCATCCAGACGCTCGCGGCCGAGACGCTGCATGGTGCGTACCTGGCTGGCGTTGCGCAGCGCGGCGAGCCGCTGACAGGCGCCCTGGCCATCACGGAAACCGGCCTCGGACAGCTGGCGGCAGGCGAACTCCTCGTCCCAGTCCTGCTCCCACAGCGGCAGCCATTCGCCGCCGACCAGCGCCTCGCCCTCGGCATTCTCGTCCTCATCCGGGTCGGCGATGACCTGGCGGAAATGCCAGTCGATGCGCCCGCGCCAGTACAGCAGTTGCTCATGGAAGGCCGCCCAACCGTCGAAGCCGAGCATGAACGCCACCCGCGCACAGTCCACCTCGTTGTCCGGCAGCATCTGCGTCTGACGGTCGGCGATAGCCTGCAGCGCATGCTCGGTATAGCGCAGGAATTCATAGCCTTCGCGCAGTTCGGCCACTGCCGCGGCCGGCAGATAACCCTGCCCCTCCAGGGTGGCCAGCACACCGAGCAGCGGACGCTGCTGCAGGCTGAGATCGCGCCCTCCGTGGATCAGCTGAAAGGCCTGGGCGATGAACTCCACCTCGCGGATGCCACCGGCACCCAGCTTGATATTCGAAGCCATGCCCTTGCGCCGCACTTCCTGCTGGATCAGCTGCTTCATGGTGCGCAGCGCCTCGATGGCGGAGAAGTCCAGGTAACGCCGGTAGACGAAGGGTCGCAGCATTTCCAGCAGCTCTTTTCCGGCCTGCTGGTCGCCGCCGATGACCCGCGCCTTGATCATGGCGTAGCGCTCCCAGTCGCGCCCCTGATCCTGGTAGTACTGCTCCAGCGCATTAAAGCTGTAGACCAACGGCCCGGACGAGCCGTACGGGCGCAAGCGCATGTCGACGCGGAAGGCGAAGCCGTCGACGGTGATGGCGTCCAATGCCTTGATCAGCCGCTGGCCAAGGCGGACGAAGAATTCCTGATTGTCCAGCGAGCGCTTGGCGCCGACGGTCTCGCCGCCCTCCGGATAGCCGAAGATCAGGTCGATGTCGGAGGACAGGTTCAGTTCATGTGCGCCCAGCTTGCCCATGCCGAGAATCACCATGTGCTGCGGGTTGCCGCTGCGCCGGCCGGTGGGCACGCCGAATTGCTCGCAATGGCGGGTGTAGAGCCAGTGATAGGCCAGATCGACGCTGGCATCGGCCAGATCGGAGAGGTCGCGACAGGTCTCGGCTAGGGCCGCCTGGCGGGTCAGATCGCGCCAGATGATGCGCACCTGCTGGCGGCTACGGAAGCGCCGTAGCGTCAGCGCCAGGGTGTCCTCATTGTCACAGGCGGCAATCAGCTCGCTCAGCGCATCGCGCAGTTCGCCGGCTTCCAGCGACCGATCCAGCCAGCCCAGCTCGGCCAGCTGCAGCAGCATCTGTGGATCTCGGCTAACCTGTTCGCTGACGAAGTCACTCGCCGCGCAGACCCGGGCGAACGCCTCGCCATGCTCGGCCAGCCAGGCGCGGCATCGTGCCGCAAGCGCTTCCGACAGGTTGCCGGCAGCCGCGAGGAACGACTCCTCGGCACGACTGACAAAAGGCAGGAGTGAGGGCGGCAATGCAACCAGCGACGGCAGACTCATTGAGGTTTCCTTCACAACAGCGAATACGATGGACCGCGCGATTCAGAGCCTCGCAAGTACCTTTCACAGGGAAATGCCAGTGCCGCTGATCTGTAGTTTTACTACTAAAGAGTATTTCAGGGGGCTGATCCCGGCGCCGTTTTGTAGTAAAACTACAGACGCCCGGCCCTACCCCCGGCACTCGTCCAAGAACATTACACGCACCGGCCCACAAAGCCGGTAGCGAACAGGCGACCGATTCTGGAAGCCTTTCCGCCATGGAGCAAGCCATGCAAGATCTCGATCCCGTCGAAACCCAGGAATGGCTGGACGCCCTCGAGTCCGTCCTCGACCGCGAGGGTGAAGACCGCGCTCACTACCTGATGACCCGGATGGGCGAACTGGCCACACGTAGCGGTACTCCGCTGCCCTACGGCATCACCACGCCGTACCGCAACACCATCCCCGTCACCCGTGAAGCCAAGATGCCCGGCGACCTGTTCATGGAGCGTCGAATCCGCTCCCTGGTCCGCTGGAATGCTCTGGCCATGGTGATGCGTGCGAATCTGAAGGATCCGGACCTGGGCGGCCACATTTCCACCTTTGCCTCCAGCGCGACGCTCTACGACATCGGCTTCAACTACTTCTTCCAGGCGCCGACCGAAGAGCATGGCGGCGACCTGATCTACTACCAGGGCCACGCCTCCCCCGGCATTTACGCCCGCGCCTTCCTGGAAGGCCGCCTGACCGAAGAGCAGATGCTCAACTTCCGCCAGGAAGTCGATGGCAAGGGGCTGTCGAGCTACCCGCACCCGCACCTGATGCCAGACTTCTGGCAGTTCCCTACCGTGTCCATGGGTCTCGGCCCGATCACTGCGATCTACCAGGCACGCTTCATGAAGTACCTGGAAAACCGCGGCTTCATTCCGAAAGGCAAGCAGCGCGTCTGGTGCTTCATCGGTGACGGCGAATGCGACGAGCCGGAAACCCTCGGCGCCATTTCCCTCGCCGGCCGTGAGAATCTCGACAACCTGGTGTTCGTCATCAACTGCAACCTGCAGCGTCTGGACGGCCCGGTGCGCGGCAACAGTAAGATCATTCAGGAACTGGAAGGCGTGTTCAAAGGCGCCAACTGGAACGTCAACAAGGTGATCTGGGGTCGCCTGTGGGATCCGCTGTTCGCCGCCGACGAAGACGGCCGCATGCAGCGGCGCATGGACGAGGCGATCGACGGGGAATACCAGAACTACAAGGCCAAAGACGGCGCCTATGTGCGCAAACACTTCTTTGGTGCTGACCCCGAGCTGCTCAAGCGTGTCGAGAGCATGTCCGACGAGGAAGTCTGGAAGCTCAACCGCGGCGGCCACGATCCGTACAAGGTCTATGCGGCCTATCACCAGGCGGTCAACCACAAAGGCCAGCCAACGGTCATTCTCGCCAAGACCATCAAGGGCTACGGCACCGGTGCCGGTGAGGCGAAGAACATCGCCCACAACACCAAAAAAGTCGATATCGACAGCCTGAAGAAATTCCGCGATCGCTTCGACATCCCCGTCAACGACTCGCAACTCGAAGAGCTGCCGTTCTATCGCCCGGCCGAAGACAGCGCGGAAATGAAGTACCTGCGCAAGTGCCGCGACAAGCTGGGCGGGCATCTGCCGCAGCGCCGGCCGAAGAGCTTCAGCATCCCGACACCGCCGCTGGAGACCCTCAAGGCAGTGCTCGACGGCTCCGGTGACCGCGAGATTTCCACCACCATGGCCTTCGGCCGCATCCTCTCGCAGCTGGTCAAGGACAAGGATCTCGGCAAGCGTATCGTGCCGATTCTCGCCGACGAGGCGCGCACTTTCGGCATGGAAGGCATGTTCCGCCAGCTGGGTATCTACTCACCGGTGGGGCAGCTGTACGAGCCGGTCGACCGCGACCAGGTGATGTACTACCGCGAAGAGAAAGACGGCCAGATCCTCCAGGAAGGTCTGAACGAAGCCGGTGCGTTCTCCTCGTTCATCGCCGCAGGTACCGCCTACAGCAACTACAACCAGCCGATGCTGCCGGTCTACATCTTCTACTCGATGTTCGGCTTCCAGCGGATCGGCGACCTGGCCTGGGCGGCCGGCGATGCCCAGACCCGCGGCTTCCTGCTGGGCGGCACTTCCGGGCGCACCACGCTCAACGGTGAAGGCCTGCAGCACGAGGACGGCCACAGCCACATCCTCGCCAGCACCATCCCCAACTGCCGCAGCTATGACCCCACCTACGGCTACGAGCTGGCGGTCATCATGCACCACGGCATGCACGAGATGATGGAGCAGCAGAAGAGCGTCTACTACTACATCACCGTGATGAACGAGAACTACCAGCAGCCGGCCATGCCGCAGGGTGTCGAGGACGGCATCATCAAGGGCATGTACCTGCTCGAAGAATCCAAGGGCGACTTCAAGCACCGTGTGCAGCTGCTGGGTTCGGGCACCATCCTGCGGGAAGTCCGCGCCGCGGTGGACATCCTCGCCAAGATGGGCGTGGGCGCCGACGTCTGGAGCGTGACCAGCTTCAACGAACTGCGCCGTGACGGTCTGGCGGTGGATCGCTGGAATCGTTTGCACCCGACCGAGGAGCCGCGCAAGAGCTACGTCCAGCAGTGCCTGGAAGGTCGCGAAGGCCCGGTCATCGCCTCGACCGACTACATGAAGCTGTTCGCCGACCAGATCCGTCAGTGGGTGCCGTCGCGCGAATACCAGGTGCTCGGCACTGACGGCTTCGGCCGCAGCGACTCGCGCGCCAAGCTGCGTGATTTCTTCGAGGTCGACCGTCGTTGGGTGACTGTGGCCGCACTGCAAGCACTCGCCGATCGCGGCGCCATCGAACGCACCGTGGTGGCCAACGCCATCACCGAGTTCGGTATCGACCCCGAGAAGCGCAATCCGCTGGATTGCTGATGCGTGCGCACAGGAGAACCTATTGTGAGTGAAACCATACGCGTACCCGACATCGGCAGTGGTGAGGGTGAAGTAATCGAATTGTTCGTCAAGGTCGGCGACCGTATCGAAGCCGACCAGAGCATCCTGACGCTCGAGTCCGACAAGGCCAGCATGGAAATTCCAGCGCCCAAGGCGGGCGTGGTGAAGAGCCTGAAGGTCAAGCTCGGCGATCGTCTGAAAGAAGGCGACGAGCTGCTGGAGCTGGAAAGCGAAGAAGGCCAGGACAGTGCGGCTCCGGCACAGGCTGCAGCCGAACCCGCTGGCGCAGCGACCGGCGGCCCGACAGATGAAGCCGAAGCGCCGACGCCTCCGGGCGACGACGACGCTTCGGCCTCGGCCGGCGAAGGCGAGACACAGGAGATCAAGGTTCCTGATATCGGCTCCTCGGGCAAAGCCAGCGTAATCGAGATCGCGGTCAAAGCCGGCGATACCATTGCCGCCGAACAAGCGTTGATCACGCTCGAGTCGGACAAGGCCAGCATGGAGATTCCGTCTCCTGCCGCCGGCGTGATCGAGAGCATTTCGGTCAAGGTGGGCGACGAAGTCGGCACCGGCGATCTGATCCTGATTCTCAAAGGCGCAGCGTCCAGCAAGCCAGCAGCAGGCAAGGCGCCAGCGAGCCAGGCCGCAAGCGCTCCGAAGCAAAAGCTGAGCGAGCCGGCAGCTGAAGAGCCTGCCGAAGCCGCCGGCGAATCCGTGGAAGAAGTGCGTATCCCGGACATCGGCTCCAGCGGCAGCGCCAATGTCATCGAAGTGATGGTCAAGGCCGGGGACAGCGTCGAGGCGGATCAGTCGCTGATTACCCTTGAGTCCGACAAGGCCAGCATGGAAATTCCTGCGCCCAGGGCGGGCGTGGTGGAATCGCTGTCGATCAAGGTCGGTGACGAGGCCAAGACCGGCGATCTGATCCTGACCCTAAAGGTCCAAGGCACCGCACCGGCGAAGAAACCCGCTCCCAAGGCGGATGAGGCTGCGCCGCAGCAGCAGGCCGTCGCACCAAACAAGCAAGGCGTTCCCGAGGCGAAGGCTGCCGCGACGCCGGCTCCGGCGGTCAGCGGCCCGAGCAAGGCTGGCACCAAGGTGCACGCGGGGCCGGCGGTACGCATGCTTGCACGCGAATTTGGCGTAGAACTGACTGATGTTCCGGCCACTGGCCCGAAGGGACGCATCCTCAAGGAAGACGTCCAGGCCTACGTCAAGAACATGCTGCACAAGGTCAAGCAGGCTCCTGCCGAAGGTACTACCGGCGGGGCGGGTATTCCGCCGATCCCGACGATCGACTTCAGCAAGTTCGGTGAAGTCGAAGAAGTGCCGATGACCCGCCTGATGCAGGTCGGTGCCGCCAACCTGCATCGCAGCTGGCTGAACGTACCGCACGTGACCCAGTTCGAGTCGGCCGACATTACCGAGCTGGAAGCTTTCCGCGTTGCGCAGAAGGCGATCGCCGAGAAGGCTGGGGTCAAGCTCACCGTGCTGCCGCTATTGCTCAAGGCGTGCGCGCACCTGCTAAAGGAACTGCCGGACTTCAACAGTTCGCTGGCCCCGAGCGGCAAGGCGCTGATCCGCAAGAAGTATGTGCACGTAGGGTTCGCCGTCGACACGCCGGATGGCCTGATGGTCCCGGTGATTCGCAACGTCGACCAGAAGAGTCTGCTGCAACTGGCCGGCGAGGCTGCGGAGCTGGCTGAGAAGGCCCGCACCAAGAAGCTTTCTCCGGATGCGATGCAGGGCGCCTGCTTCACGATCTCCAGCCTCGGCCACATCGGCGGCACCGGCTTCACGCCGATCGTCAATGCGCCGGAAGTGGCGATCCTAGGCGTCTCCAAGGCGGCCATGCAGCCGGTGTGGGATGGCAAGGCCTTCCAGCCCCGTCTGATGCTGCCGCTGTCGCTCTCCTACGACCACCGGGTGATCAACGGTGCCGCGGCGGCGCGCTTCACCAAGCGCCTGTCGGAGCTGCTAGCCGATATCCGCACCATGCTGCTGTAACGGCGCGCGAAAAAAACGCCGCGTTCTCACAGAGAGACCGCGGCGTTTTTTATTGAGCGGGAAGAAGCTGAAGGCTTGGTCGCGGCAGACGAACCCTAGTGTCCGCCGTCAGGCGTTGCTTCAGCCTTTCTGCAGATTGCGGATCAGGAAGGACAACGCCTTGGCCAGCTCTTCTGCTCCTTTGGGGTCACGCACGATGACCACCAGCGGGAGACCGTCGACGGGGCTGTTGATCGAACAGCTCGGACCTTGGGGAGGACACTGATATTGCAGGTACGGATCGAGCCCAAAGACCGAAAGGCTGCGATTGCGCACGGCAACGCCGCCGCCGCTGCCACGCACTTCCTCGCGAATGCGCAGCTCGCCGGGGGCGGATACGCTCAGCTCGTAGAGGAAGTCCTGCGGGTTGCTCTGCCCGACCTGATAACCGGCGCGTAATGCATAGGTATCGAGCATTCCGTTACTATGCGCCAGCAGCGCTTCACGATCGCTGTTGGTCAGGTAAAGTTTCTTTAATTCAGTGAGATAGCGCGCCGACTCGTCGGAGCCGAATTCGACGGTTTCACTCGCCATCAGCGGTGTTCCGATCACGCAGAAAACCGAGACCATCACTAACTTCGCAAGCCGACTTGTCAGTCCCTGTCGCATGATGCACCCTTGCCTGAATTAATATTATTTAGCCATCGTCCTTCGCTGGAACGGCACCTGGAGCTCAGGCCCGCCCAACTCCGTGGAGCATACTGGAAGCCAGCCGCTCGATGAAAATACATACCGATGCCGCCAGTCGTCTGGCGACCGAGGTTGTGACGCAGTTGCCAGTGCCATCACGGCTCGGCATGCTGCGTTTCGAGCGCCTGAACGAATCCAGCTGGACATTGTTGTTCCTCGACCCTGCTTGCGAACGAACCATCGGCGTCTGTGCCGCCGACCTGTGCTCTCTGGTCGACTCCCCCTATGCCAGCCTCATGGAGCCCAGCGCCCGCCACCAGCTGCATGAGGACATCCAGCAACAGTTGGCCGAACGCGGCCACTACTCGGTGAGCTATCGCCTGCACGGCCCAGAAGGCGTGCTGGAGATCACCGAACTCGGCGAAGCCTTCCAGCAGTACGGCCGCGAGCTGCTCAGAGGCTATCTGATGTCCGGCGGCCAGCCCGAATCGGAGCAGGATCTGCGGGTACAGAACGCCAGGCTCCGCGCCGCGCTGCAACAGCATGAGCAAGCCCAGGACGAGCATATCGAGCACATGCTGCGCTCACGCACCCAGCAGAACCTGATCGTCCGGCTGGCTCGGCATCGCTACGGCTCCGCCAACCCACAGCAGGAGGCCGCGCAGCTGATCACCCAGGCGGCCTGCGAGGTCTACGAGCTGGGCCGTGCCACGATCTGGCATCTGAACGGCACGCGCCTGGAGCCGGTGGCGTGCTACCGACTCGACGGAGACCATTACGAAACGCCACCCGCGCTGGAGCTCGCGCCCTATCCGCGCTATCTGCAGGCGCTGCAGAGCGGCCGCGCCATAGATGCCCAGGACGTTGGCCAGGATCACCGCACCTGTGAACTGGACGAATGCGTCTATCGCCCGCAAGCCATTCGCTCGATTCTGGATGCCAGCATACGGGTCGGTGGTGAAGTGATCGGCGTGCTCAGCCTGCAGCACAGCGGCAAGCCACGGGCCTGGCATGCCGACGAAATCGCCTTCGCCGGTGAACTGGCCGATCAGTACGCGCAGGTACTGGCCAACCAGCAACGCCTGAGTGCGACCCACATGCTCGGCCTGTTCCAGCGCGCAGTGGAGCAGAGCGCCAGCGCCTTCATCCTGGTGGACCGGGACGGTCGCGTGGAATACGTGAACCCTGCCTTCACCGCCATCAGCCAGTTCTCCGAGTCCGAAGTGCGCGGTCAGCGCCTGGCCGATCTCAAGGCTCTGGAAAACCTCGGAGAGCTGCTGTTCGACACCTCGTCGGTACTCGCCCACAGCAACAGCTGGCAGGGCGAGTTTCGCTCAAGGCGAAAGAATCTGGAGCCCTACTGGGGGCAGCTGTCGATCTCGAAGGTCTTCAACGACGACGGCATGCTCACCCACTACATCGGCATCTACGAGGACATCACCCGCAGCAAGCTGGCCCATCAGCACATCGAGCGCCTGGCCTACACCGACAACCTGACCAACCTGGGCAATCGTCCTTTCTTCATCCGCAGCATCGAGGAGCGCTTCGCCGCAGGCGCCGAGCCGAGGCTCTGCCTGCTGCTGGTGGACATCGACAACTTCAAGCGAATCAATGACAGCCTGGGCCACCAGACCGGCGACAAGCTGCTAACCAGCCTCGCACGCCGGCTGCGCAACGGCCTCAGCCAGCAGAGCGTGCTGGCACGTTTCGCCAGCAACGAGTTCGCCCTGCTGTTCGATGACAAGGGCCTGGAGGAAGGCATAAGACTGGCGGATCAGGTGCTGCGCATCCTCGACAAGCCACTGTTCGTCGACAAGCAGCTGATCAGCGTCAGCGGCTCGCTGGGGCTGGCCTGCTCACCGCAACACGGGCGCGACCCGGAAACCCTGATGAAGCATGCCGGGCAGGCGCTGCACAAGGCCAAGGCGAACGGCAAGAACCAAGTGCAGATATTCACCGAAGCCCTGCATGCCGAGGCCAACTACAAGCTCTTCGTCGAGAACAATCTTCGCCGCGCGCTGCTGCAGAACGAGTTGGAGGTGTTCTATCAGCCCAAGCTGTGCCTGCACACCGGCCGGCTGCAGGGGCTGGAGGCGCTGCTGCGCTGGAACCACCCGGAAAAAGGCATGATCCGCCCGGACCAGTTCATCAGCGTCGCGGAAGAGACCGGGTTGATCATTCCGATCGGCAAATGGGTCGTTCGCGAAGCCTGCCGCATGGGCGTTACGCTGTCGGAACTGGGTCTGGGCAAACCCCAGATCGCCATCAACCTGTCACCCAAGCAGTTCTCCGACCCGGACCTGCTGAGCTCCATCGCGGCGATTTTGCTGGAGGAAAAGCTCCCCGCCGGGCAACTGGAACTGGAGCTGACCGAGAGCCTGCTGCTCGATGCCACCGAGGAAACCCGTCAACAGCTGATCGGCCTCAAGGCGCTGGGCCTGACCCTGGCCATGGACGATTTCGGCACCGGTTACTCCTCGCTCAGCTACCTGAAGAAATTCCCCATCGATGTGATCAAGATCGATCGCAGCTTCATCAAGGACATCCCTGACAACCAGGACGACGTGGAAATCACCTCGGCGGTGATCGCCATGGCGCGCAAGCTGCACCTCAAGGTCGTCGCCGAAGGCATCGAAACGCCGGAGCAGCTGAAGTTTCTCCGCCGACATCGTTGCGATATCGGCCAGGGCTATCTGTTCGACAAGCCGATCCCGGGCACCGGACTGACCGATGCCCTGCGCCGCTACCCTCACTGGTGCTGATAAGCGGAAAGCGTGGCGACGCACGGTCGCTGGTGCGCTTTCGCTGCCGGCCTGCCTTTTTGTAGCCTAGGGCTCAGCTACCGTCCCCCGATCGAGGCCCGCATGTCGCTACGCTCGCAGATACTGGTCAACAAACAAGCACTGCCCACGGCAGAACAGGCGCTGCCCGGCCGCTCGACGGCGATGCCGGTCCCGCCGGCGCACCATGTGAACGGCAATCCGCTGCAGCCACCATTCCCGGCCAGCCTGCAACAGGCGGTCTTCGGCATGGGCTGTTTCTGGGGCGCGGAACGTCGCTTCTGGGAACAACCCGGAGTATGGACGACTGCGGTGGGCTACGCCGGAGGGATTACGCCGAACCCGACCTACGACGAAGTGTGCTCCGGACTCACCGGTCACACCGAAGCGGTGCTGGTGGTGTTCGACCCCAAGGTGATCGATTACGAAACCTTGCTGCGCATCTTCTGGGAGGCACACAACCCGACCCAGGGCATGCGTCAGGGCAACGATGTGGGCAGTCAGTACCGGTCGGCGATCTACTGCATGGACGCGCAGCAGCGCAGCGCGGCCGAAGCCAGTCGGGAGCGCTTTCAGCAGCGCCTGAGCCAGGCGGGCTTTGCGCAGATCACTACCGAGATTGCCGACGCCCCGCCTTTCTACTATGCGGAGGCGTACCACCAGCAGTATCTGGCGAAGAATCCAGGAGGTTATTGCGGACTCGGCGGGACCGGCGTCTGCATGCCGGATTGATGCGGTGCAGTCGAGTTAATGCTGCCCTTCGCCAGGCGTCCCTGCTGCTTGGCAAACGGCGGACTTGGCAGAAAAGAAAAACCCCGCCGAAGCGGGGCTCTGCAGACTGAATCCTGACATCCTTGATCGCGCGCCGTCCTGGCACCGCTCCCTGTGTGGTCCGTGTTGTTTGATCGCGCTTCCTGCGCCACATTCCTGATGAGGAAGATTACTGCCAGGCCTTGTGAGCCAGTAGTAGCCATTTTACATCACGCCTTGTAAGCCTTTTCCTACACCGCGTCATCCATGATGCAGGGCTGTAAGTCCAGGCTTACATTGCGCGAGTTTTATGACCTGAGGCCCGGCTTAATCGTTCCGCGTCATGGCCAAATAATTTCATATTGCCTTTAGATTAAGCCGGCTCGACCTCAAAACTGCGCGGCATCCAGCAGGTAGAGCGACTCGCTGCCGGCCTTGACTGACGCCGTCAGCGAGTGGATGCGCGGCAACATCCGGGCAAAGTAGAAACGCGCCGTGCCCAGTTTGCTCTGATAGAAATCGCCCTCGCCCTGCTTCGCCAGTGCCACCGCTGCCATGCGCGCCCACATGTAGGCGTACGCGGTGTAGCCGAACACGTGCAGGTACTCGACCGAAGCGGCGCCGATCTCGTTCGGATTGGTCTTGGCCTGATCGATCACCCAGGCGGTCAGCTCGTCCAGATTGTCCAGCGCAGCCTTGAGGGGCTCGGTGAACTCGCTCAGGTCCGCACCGGCACTGGCGACGAATGCGCGGATCTCATCGACGAACGCCTGATACATGGTGCCGCCGCTGCCGACAATCTTGCGTCCGACCAGGTCCAGCGCCTGGATGCCGTTGGTGCCTTCGTAGATCTGAGTAATACGGCAATCGCGCACCAGCTGCTCCTGGCCCCATTCGCGAATGAAGCCGTGGCCGCCGAACACCTGCTGACCGTGCACAGTGGTTTCCAATCCCATGTCGGTGAGGAAGGCCTTGGCCACCGGCGTCAGCAGCGCAACCTGCGCCTCGGCCCGCTGCCGTGCCGCTTCGTCGTCGCTGAACTTGGCGATATCGAGCTGCAGCGCGACGTAGCTGGAAAACGCACGCCCACCTTCGTTCAAGGCCTTCATGGTCAGCAGCATACGCCGTACATCGGGATGCACGATGATGGGATCGGCGGCCTTGTCCTGCGCCACCGGGCCAGTCGGGGCACGGCTCTGGATGCGCTCGCGAGCGTACTCGATGGCGCTCTGGTAGGAACGCTCGCCAGTGGCCAAGCCCTGGATACCGACGCCCAGACGCTCGTAGTTCATCATGGTGAACATCGCCGCCAGACCCTTGTTGGGTTCGCCGACCATCCAGCCGGTAGCGCCATCGAAATTCATCACGCAGGTGGCGGACGCCTGGATGCCCATCTTGTGTTCGATCGAACCGCAGGACAGCGAGTTGCGCTCGCCGAGCGAGCCGTCGTCGTTGACCAGAACCTTGGGCACCAGGAACAGGGAGATGCCGCGCGAACCGGCCGGCGCATCCGGCAGCTTGGCCAGTACCAGATGGATGATGTTGTCGGTCAGGTCGTGCTCGCCGCCCGTGATGAAGATCTTGGTGCCGCTGACCTTGTAGGAGCCATCGGCCTGCGGCTCGGCCTTGGTGCGGATGATGCCAAGGTCGGTACCGGCATGCGGTTCGGTCAGGCACATGGAACCGGACCAGACGCCGGCGTACATGTTCGGCAGGTACTTCTGCTTAAGCTCTTCGCTGGCATGGGCGTAGATCGACAAGCAGGCGCCGGACGTCAGCATCGGATACAGACCGAACGCCAGGCTGGCGGAGTTCATCATCTCCTCCACCTGCGCCGAGATGACCTTGGGCATGCCCATGCCACCGAATGCCGGGTCACCACCGACACCCACCCAGCCACCTTCAGCGTACAGCTGATAGGCCTCGCGATAGCCGGCCGGTGTCGACACCGCACCGCCGTCCCAGCGGCAACCCTCTTCGTCACCACTGCGATTGAGCGGGGCGATGCTGTTGGCGGTGATCTTGCCGGCCTCTTCGAGGATCGCGTCGGCGGTTTCCGCGTCGACCACCTCGGCCAGGGCTGGCAGTGCCTGCCAGAGCTTCGGCGCATCGAAGACTTCATTCAGGACAAAACGCATGTCGCGCAGCGGCGCTTGGTAGTCAGCCATGGCAAGGTTCCTCGCAAGACACTGGGTTGCAGCCACTGTGGGCCGTTTCCAGCGAGTCTAACCGAACAACCAGAACAGGATTAAGCGTCTTTTTATGACCAGATAGTTTTGCGCGGTCATAAGCGAACCGCTACAGCCCTAACGCGAATGGCCGGCCATACGCACTGCGCCGCGCCCGCTGCCATGCACCCGAACGCAATTGCGTCCGGCCTTCTTGGCGCCATACAGCGCCTGATCGGCCGCCTTGATGACTTCCTCCGGGCTGCGTTGGTCGCCCTGCCGCTCGGCCACCCCGATACTGATGGTCACCGACACCTGCGCTGCCGATGAATGACCACGCGCCATACGTCCCTGGCGGTCATCCTTGGGTCGCTTGCTGGCGTCACGCAGTTGCAGGGCGTACCCCTCAATCGCTTGGCGGACAGCCTCCAGGTGCGGCAAACACTGCTCGACGCTACGCCCCGGAAACACCAGAGTGAACTCCTCGCCACCGTAGCGATAGGCGCGCCCGCCACCACCGACCTTGCGTAGGCGGCTGGCCACCATTTTCAGCACCTGGTCGCCGACATCATGGCCATGGGTATCGTTGAAACTCTTGAAATGATCCACGTCCGCCATGGCCAGCACGTACTGCCGGCCGAGGCGCTGCAGTCGCTCGTTCAGCGCACGCCGCCCCGGCAGACCGGTCAGCTCGTCGCGAAAGGCCATGAGATAGGCTTCGTGAGCGATGGCCACGACCAGCATGAGCAACACGTGGCTGCTGAGGATGTTCAGTGCGGCGATGCGACTGAACGTCTGAGGCAGCATCAGCAGCAAGGCGATCAGCGCGACGATCTGCGCCGCATGTGAAGGCCTGGGCTGCCGCAGGTACTGCACCACCAGCAACGCCAGCGCAACGATGAAAGCAGGATAGGCCAGCTGGATGAGCGGCAGCCAATCGGCCTGCAGCGATGGCCAGCGGATCACCACCAGCCAGGCGTGCAGCGCCTCCGGAAATCGCTTCGCCAACGCGACCGCAACGACGCCCAGGGCAAACAGCACCGCCGCCCGGGCCAGACCATCCTGTGCCAGGTGGCTGCGCTCTCGCCACAGGCCATACAAGCCATATAAAAGCGGTAGCAACAGACTGCACAGATGGAACGTCAGTGCCGCGTCGTCCAGCAATCTGCCATGGGCCCGGTAATAGTCGGCGTGAGTGTCGAGCAGGAAATAGACGATATAGACGCACAGCAGCAGGAATAGCTCGCGAATGCGGCCGTACATCGCGCACAGCGCCCCACCGAGCAGCAACAGTACCGTCGGCAGCACGTTGTACAGCGAAGTGAAGAACTCGTTCAGCACGACCTGGCGTGCGATCGCCTCGCCGCCAAGCAGCAATGCCAGCGGTGCAAGGAAGTGGCTGAAGCGAGGCGAATAGGGGCGCGACACGAGAATACCGGCGCAGCGAGAAAAGCTGGCATTTTGCCTTAACGGTTACGGATGTGCAGCCAAAAGGTCGAAAATCACAGTTGTCTTGCAGACCGGCCGAAATCGGCGCAAAAAAAAGCCGCTGCAGATGCAGCGGCCTTCTTCAGCAACAACCGATCAGTAACCGAGGGCGAAATCTTCCTCGGCCATCTCCATCAGGTTGTCGGCGCCGGACAGCATAGCGTCCACATGGGTACGGGTACGCGGCAGGATGCGTGCGAAGTAGAAGCGAGCAGTCTGCAGCTTGGCCTTGTAGAAACCCTCTTCCTCGGTGCCGGCCGCCAGCTTCTCGGCTGCGACACGCGCCATGTCGGCCCAGAAGTAGGCCAGGCATGCATAGCCGGAGTACATCAGATAGTCGACCGATGCGGCACCGACTTCTTCGCGGTTCTTCATGGCGGCCATACCGACCTTCATGGTCAGCTCGCCCCATTCCTTGTTCAGCTTGGCCAGCGGCTCGACGAATTCCTTGACGGTATCGTTGCCTTCGTTGGCCTGGCAGAACTTGTGCACGATCTTGGTGAAGCCCTTGAGCGCCTCGCCCTGAGTCATCAGAACCTTGCGGCCGAGCAGGTCGAGCGCCTGGATGCCGGTGGTGCCTTCGTACAGGCAGGAGATGCGACTGTCGCGCACGTTCTGCTCCATGCCCCACTCGGCGATGAAGCCGTGGCCACCGTAGATCTGCACGCCGTGGTTGGCCGCTTCGAAGCCGACTTCGGTCATGAACGCCTTGGCGATCGGGGTGAGGAAGGCCAGCATGGCGTCAGCCGCCTTGCGCTGCTCCTCGTCCTGGCTGCGCTGCATCACGTCGACCTGCTTGGCGGCAAAGTAGAGCATGGCGCGGTTGCCTTCGGCGAAGGCCTTCATGGTCAGCAGCATGCGGCGCACGTCCGGATGCACGATGATCGGGTCGGCGGCCTTTTCCGGAGCCTTGGGGCCGGTCAGCGAACGCATCTGCAGACGCTCGCGGGCGTACTTGATGCCGCCCTGGAAGGCCACTTCGGCGTGGGCCAGGCCCTGCAGCGCGGTACCCAGGCGCGCGGTGTTCATGAAGGTGAACATGCAGTTCAGCCCCTTGTTCGGCGGGCCGATCAGGAAGCCAGTGGCGCCGTCGAAGTTCATCACGCAGGTGGCGTTGCCGTGGATACCCATCTTGTGCTCGATGGAGCCGCAGGACACGCCGTTGCGCTCGCCCGCCTCGCCTTCGGCGTTCGGCAGGAACTTCGGCACGATGAACAGGGAGATCCCCTTGGTACCGGCAGGGGCGTCGGGCAGGCGGGCCAGTACGATGTGGACGATGTTCTCGGCCATGTCGTGCTCGCCAGCGGAGATGAAGATCTTGGTGCCGGTGACCTTGTAGCTGCCGTCGGCCTGCGGCTCGGCCTTGGTGCGCAGCATGCCCAGGTCGGTACCGCAGTGCGGCTCGGTCAGGCACATGGTGCCGGTCCACTGGCCGGAAACCAGCTTGGTCAGGTAGGTCTGCTGCTGCTCGGGAGTGCCGTGGGCATGCAGGGTGTTCATGGCGCCGTGGGACAGGCCGGGGTACATGCCCCAGGACCAGTTGGCTTCACCGATCATTTCACTCATGGCCATGCCGAGGGACTCCGGCAGGCCCTGGCCGCCGTGCTCGACGTCGTGGGCCAGGCTCGGCCAGCCGCCTTCGACGAACTGCTGATAGGCCTCCTTGAAGCCGGTCGGCGTCTTCACGCCGGACTCGCTCCAGGTACAGCCCTCGGTATCGCCGACGCGGTTCAGCGGTGCCAGCACCTGCTCACAGAACTTCGCGCCTTCATCGAGAATGGCATTGACCATGTCCGGGGTGGCGTCTTCACATCCCGGGAGGCTCTGATAGTGCGCCTCGTAGCCGAGCAGCTCGTCACGTACGAAGCGGATATCGCGCAAGGGGGCCTTGTAGTCGGGCATAGCGTAAACCTCAGCGGTGAGTTCTTGTTGCAGCTGACCGGCAAGTCCGGCCATTCGAATTCGATTCCGACCGTCGGACGATACGCCGATGGGTCAAACAGGCGTTTGAAACATACGTTTCGACCTGAGCGATGTCAAGCAGGGGAAGGGTCGCCGTCGATCGGCTGAATCGGCCAGATTACGGGCACAGTCGCACCGGCCTCGACGCCAGGCAAGGCAGATGGGTCTACTGGAAATGCATTGTTGCAATCGCTTGACGGGGTGGCGTAAGCGATGGCGAGCCAGACAACGAGCGTGGAAACAGCCGAACAGGCGCCCGGCAAAGAGGCGCGCTCGCAGCAAGAGAAAGGGGAGCGGGAAGCTCGATCAGGCCTGAGTGTCGATCAGCGTACCGAGCACTTCGTCGGCGCTCTGGATCATGCGGGCGCCGAGCTTGGCAGTGTGCTCGCCGACCTTCAGCTGGATCAGCTCTTCGGTGAGCTCGACGACCGCCTGGGAATTGCCCAGCGCGGGCGCACTGGCGGAGGCGATGCTGGATGCGGCCTGCTCGACGCGCTGCTGACCGTTCTGGAAGGCGCTCAGCCCGGCGCCCATGAGGCTGTTGGTGATCTGCATGGTTCGCTCCACGCGCTATCAGGTTGCCAGCATTCAAGCAGATGCCGGTTGCGCCGGCAAGGCGCTAGTTCGTGGAACCTCGACCGCTCGGCAATTGCAGGGCGCCGAGCGACAGATGGCGGGCGACGTCCTGAGCATCTGGCTGGTCCAGACGCGGCACACGGCCGAGACAGGGCGCTGGCAGCAGCTCGGCCAGCGTCGCCAGATTCTCCTCCAGACGCGAGGTTGCCGGATCGACGATGTTGGCCACCCAGCCGGCCAGTGCCAGCCCATCCCGGGCAATCGCCTCGGCACTGAGCACCGCGTGATTGATGCACCCCAGCCGCACGCCGACGACCAGGATCACCGGCAAGCCCAGCGCCTGCACGACCGCCGAAAGACTTTCCTGCGCGTTGAGCGGCACGCGCCAGCCGCCTGCACCTTCCACCAGGGTGAAATCGGCCTGCTGCGCCAAAACCGGCCGTATCACTTGAACCAGACGCTCGGCGCTCAGCTCGACACCGGCTTCGCGAGCGGCGATATGCGGCGCGATCGCCGGCGCGAAGGCGAACGGGTTGACCGTCGCGTAATCCAGCGCTGGACTGCACTCGGCTTGCAGCGCCAATGCGTCGCTGTTGCGCAGGCCGGCGTCGGTCAGTTCACAGCCGGAGGCGACCGGCTTGATCGCCGCGGTGGACATCCCCTGCGCGCGGGCGGCATGCAGCAGGCCGGCGGCGATGGTGGTCTTGCCGACATCGGTATCGGTACCGGCGACGAAGAAGGCCAGACTCATTTCACGATTCCTTGCGCAGCAGGCCATAGACGACCTGATAGGTGGCTGGCAGCCCCTCGGCCTGGCGGTAGCGCTCGTAGGCACTGACCAACGCGCGGATGCGTGCACGGCCGGTGAGGCCGCCCGGACGACCGGGATTGAGGTTGTGCGCGCCCAGCGCCTTGAGTTCGTGGGTCAGCTGACGCAGATCGGCAAAATGCAGCACCTCGGGGCGAACCTCGAGGCCGAGCAGTTGCAAACCGCTGTCCCGGCAGAGTCGCTGGTAGGTGTCCAGGGTGCGAAAACGGTTGACGTGGGTGAAACCGTCCACCGCCTGCCAGCTGTCACGCAGCTCCTGCAGGGTGCCTACACAGAGGCTGCTGAAGGCAAAGGTGCCGCCCCGGCGAAGCACCCGTCGCGCCTCGCCGAGCACGCTGGCGAAATCTTCGCACCACTGCAGGGCCAGGCTGGAAAAGATCAGGTCCAGGCCAGCATCGCGCAGCGGCAGGCGTTCGGCGTCGCCAGCCACGAAATACCGCGCGCCTCCCTGCGGCCGGGCATGGCGCAGCATTCCTTCGGCGATATCCAGTGCGACACCCTCGGCGTGCACGAAGCGGCTTCCCAGCACGCGGGAGAAATAGCCGGTGCCGCTACCCAGATCGAGCCAGCTGGCGACCTGCAGATCGGCGGGCAGCCGCGCCAGCAGCTGGTTGCCGACCTGCCGCTGCAGGGCCGCGACGCTGTCGTAGCTGGCCGCCGCGCGGGAAAAGGACGCGGCGACCTGGCGCTTGTCCGGCAACAGGGTGGTGCTGTCAGTCATCCTCGCCCTCACCCATGAAGGCCAGCATGGCCGTCGCCACGTCTTCCGCGCGTTCCAGCGGCAAACCATGGCTGGCATTGGCCAGCACATCGACCTCCACATCCGGCAGGCAGGCCAGCAAGGCGTCGGCCGCGGCCGCCGGTACCAGCGCATCACTGCCGGCGAACAGGTGCAGCTGCGGCCCGACATAGCGCTGCAGCGCCGCGCGCCCGTCCAGTTCGGCGAGCAGGCGCAGACCCGCGGCCGACACCGCCTGCGGCTGATCCAGCAGGCTCACCTGCAATTGCCGGGCAAGGGTGCGTGGATCGTAGGCGCCGCGACTGCAGAGTAAACTGAAGCGCTTGAGCGTGTCGTCCGGGCCGAGGCGGAAGGCTTCCTCGAAGGCATCGAACACTTCCGCTTGCATGGCCGTCGGCCAGTCGTCGCGACTGCGAAAGCAGGGGTTGCTGCAGATGGTGATCAGGCCGGGGCAGCTGTCGCCGCGACGCGCGGCCAGTTGCGTGGCCAGCATGCCGCCCAGCGACCAGCCGGCCAACCAGCTGTCAGACGGCACTCGCGCATCCAGTTCGTCAAGCCAGGCGCCGGATTGCGGTTGCGTTGGCAGCAACGCGATCTCGACCTGCAACCGCGGTTCACGCTCGCGCAGCAGTTCGGCCAGGGGTTCCAGCGCCGCCGGGCCGAACGCCCAGCCGGGTAGCAGAATCAGTCGATCACGCATCGTCGCACTCCTCGGGCAACAGGGTCCAGCACTCGGCCAGCGCCTCCAGCAGGCGCTCGAGCTGCGCATCGCTGTGGCTCGCGGTGAGGGTAATCCGCAGTCGCGCGCTACCGGCCGGAACGGTCGGCGGACGTATGGCGCCGACCAGGATGCCGCGCTCGCGCAGCAAGGCCGACAACCTCAGCGCCCGCGCACTGCTGCCCACCAGCACCGGCTGGATCGGCGTCGGGCTGGCCATCAGCGTCAGGCCGATCTGCGCCGCGCCGGCCCGAAAGCGCGCGACCAGTCGGTTCAGCTGGTCTCTGCGCCAGCCCTCGCTGCGCAGCAGCTCCAGGCTTTTCAGTGTGGCACAGGCCACCGCTGGCGGCTGGCTGGTGGTGTAGATGTAGGGACGGGCGAACTGGATCAGCGTTTCGATCAGCTCCTCGCTGCCGGCGACGAAGGCGCCCGCGGTACCGAAGGCCTTGCCGAGGGTGCCGACCAACACCGGCACCTCGTCGAACCCGAGACCGAAATGCTCGGCGATGCCGCCGCCGGTGGCGCCCAGCGGGCCGAAGCCGTGGGCATCGTCGACCATCACCCAGGCGCCATGTCGCTTCGCCTCGGCGCAGAGCGCCGGCAGGTCGGCGAGGTCGCCGTCCATGCTGAACACGCCATCGGTGACCACCAGGGTGTTGCCGCTGGCCTTTTCCAGCCGCTTGGCGAGGCTGCTCGCGTCGTTATGCAGATAACGCGAGAAGCGCGCGCCGCTGAGCAGCCCGGCATCGAGCAGGGAGGCGTGATTGAGGCGATCTTCCAGCACCGTGTCACCCTGCCCGACCAACGCGGTCACCGCCGCCAGATTGGCCATGTAGCCGGTGGAGAACAGCAGCGCGCGCGGCCGGCCGGTGAACTCGGCAAGCGCCTCCTCCAACTGGTGATGCGGCGTGCTGTGACCGATCACCAGATGCGAGGCACCGCCGCCCACGCCCCAGGTCGCGGCGCCCTGCTGCAGCGCCGCGATCACCTCGGGATGGTTGGCCAGGCCCAGGTAGTCGTTGGAGCTGAACGCCAGCAGGCGTTCACCGTCGACCGTCACTTCAGGCCCTTGCGGACTCTGCAGCAGCGGACGCCGGCGGTAGAGGTGCTCGGCACGACGGGCGGCGAGGCGGGAAGCGAGATCGAATGTCATGGCAGGAACCGGAGACGGTGAACAACCGCAAGCGGGCCGTCACTGCGAAGAAACCAGAGCAGGCACCGGGAGGACGAACGCGACGCTCATCCCCCCGGCGAGAAGATCAGACCGCGGCGTTGTAGAACAGCTTGCTGTCGCGCTGCTCGATCAGCGCCTGCTCGATGGCTGCCTGGTGCACCTCGTCGGCGTGCTCCTGACGTTCTTCCGGCTTGATGCCCAGACGCGCGAACAGCTGCATGTCCTTGTCCGCCTGCGGGTTGGCGGTGGTCAGCAGCTTCTCGCCGTAGAAGATCGAATTGGCGCCAGCGAAGAACGCCAGGGCCTGCATCTGCTCGTTCATCTGTTCACGCCCGGCCGACAGACGCACATGGGATTTCGGCATCATGATCCGCGCCACGGCGAGCATGCGGATGAAGTCGAACGGATCGACGTCCTGTTCCTCGGCCAGCGGCGTGCCCTTGACCTTGACCAGCATGTTGATCGGCACCGACTCCGGGTGCTCCGGCAGGTTCGCCAGCTGGATCAGCAGGCCGGCGCGATCGTCCAGCGACTCACCCATGCCGAGGATGCCGCCCGAGCAGATCTTCATCCCCGCCTCGCGCACGTAGCTCAGCGTCTCCAGACGCTCGGCGTAGGTGCGGGTGGTGATGATGTTGCCGTAGAACTCCGGCGAGGTATCCAGGTTGTGGTTGTAGTAGTCCAGGCCCGCAGCGGCCAGGGCGCGGGTCTGCTCCTGATCCAGCTTGCCGAGGGTCATGCAGGTTTCCAGGCCCATGGCCTTGACGCCCTCGACCATCTTCAGCACGTAGGGCATGTCCTTGGCTGACGGATGCTTCCAGGCCGCGCCCATGCAGAAGCGGGTGGAGCCGATGGCCTTGGCCTCGGCTGCGGCCTCCAGCACCTTCTGCACTTCCATCAGTTTCTCTTTATCGAGACCGGTGTTGTAGTGACCGGACTGCGGGCAGTACTTGCAGTCTTCCGGGCAGGCACCGGTCTTGATCGAGAGCAGCGTGGAAACCTGAACACGATTGGGGTCGAAGTGCTGGCGATGCACGGTCTGCGCCTGGAACAGCAGGTCGTTGAAGGGTTGCTCGAAGAGCGCCTTGACCTCGGCGAGAGACCAGTCGTGGCGGGTAACGGAAGCGGAGGTGGCGCTCATGGGCATTCCTTGTAATTAATAGCGGCGCGGCGGCCTGACACGGATGCGGAATGGTTAGCCAAGCCCGATACGCTGTCAACCAGGAACGGAATCATGGTTTACAACTGGTCAATTATTGAACAACGCTGCCTGCTCTGCGACGAGCGCTGCGAGGGTCAGCCACTGTGCAGCTCCTGCGAGGCAGATCTGCCGTGGCTCGACGGTCGGTGCACGGTCTGCGCGGTCCCGCTGCCCAGCCGCGGGCTGGTCTGTGGCGAATGCCTGAAGCGACCGCCCAGCTACGATCACGTCGAAGTGCCCTGGCGCTTCGCCTTCCCGGTGGATGCGCTGATCACCCGCTTCAAGCACCAGGCGCGCTGGCCCTATGGCCGGCTGCTCGGCGAACGCCTGGCACATCATCTGGAGCACGCCTTCGCCGATGGGCTGCCGCGGCCGGACCTGCTGCTGCCGGTGCCATTGGCCCGTCGTCGCTTGCGCCAGCGCGGTTTCAACCAGGCGCAGATGCTCGCCGACTGGCTGAGCCGCCCACTGGGCATCGCCACCGACGCCCGCGTGCTCGATCGTGTGCTCGACACCCCGGCTCAGCAGCAGCTGGACGCCGCCACCCGCCGCCGCAACCTGCGTCAGGCCTTCGCCATCTCAACCGCTGCCGACGTCAAGGGCCGGCATCTGGCGCTGGTCGACGATGTGCTGACCACCGGCGCGACCGCCGAAGCCCTTGCGCGCCTGCTCAAGCGCGCCGGCGCCGAACGGGTCGATGTCTATTGCCTGGCGCGCACCCCGAAACCAGGCGAATGAAGCCGCCGACCGATGGAGGGCGTACACTGGACGACCTAGTCAGCGGAGCCGGTCATGTCCCATCCCTTCGACACACTCACGCCGGACCTGGTCCTCGACGCCGTGGAAAGCATCGGCTACCTCAGCGATGCCCGCGTGCTGGCGCTCAACAGCTACGAGAACCGCGTCTATCAGGTGGGCATCGAAGACGAAACGCCGCTGATCGCCAAGTTCTATCGTCCGGGTCGCTGGAGCGACGCGGCGATCCTCGAGGAGCACCAGTTCAGTCTGGAACTGGCCGAGCACGAGGTGCCGGTGGTGGCACCGCTCGAGCGCGACGGCAGCACGCTGTTCGAGCACGCCGGCTTTCGCTTCGCCCTCTTCCCGCGCCGCGGCGGCCGCGCACCGGAGCCCGGCAATCTCGACCAGCTCTATCGCCTCGGCCAGCTGCTGGGCCGCATGCATGCGGTAGGCGCCAACCGCCCGTTCGAGCATCGCGAAACGCTGGGCGTGCAGAACTTCGGCCATGATTCGCTGAGCACGTTGCTGGAAGGCGACTTCGTGCCGCGGAGCCTGCTGCCGGCGTACGAGTCGGTGGCGCGGGACCTGCTCAAGCGGGTCGAGGATGTCTTCGCCAGCACCAACTTCACCCCGATCCGCCTGCATGGCGATTGTCACCCGGGCAATATCCTCGCCCGCGACGACGCCTTCTATCTGGTCGACCTGGATGACTGCCGCATGGGCCCGGCAGTACAGGATCTGTGGATGATGCTCGCCGGCGAGCGACACGAGCGGCTCGGCCAGCTGGCCGAACTGGTGGACGGCTACAACGAATTCCACGATTTCGCCCCGCGCGAGCTGCCGCTGATCGAGGCCCTGCGCGCGCTGCGGCTGATGCACTACAGCGCCTGGCTGGCACGACGCTGGGACGACCCGGCCTTCCCCATGAGCTTTCCCTGGTTCGGCAGCGAGCGCTACTGGGGCGACCAGGTGCTGATCCTGCGCGAGCAGATGTCGGCGTTGCAGGAAGAGCCGCTCAGGCTGTTCTAGTGGCGAGCCGGTTTTGGCCGGCTGAAGCCCACCGAGCCGGCCAATGCCTACACGGGCGAAGGCCCTCTTCAGGCCTCTTCGATCAGCCAGTCCAGCCGCCAGCCACCCTGGCTCTGCGCCAACTGCTCGGCCAACCAGGGCAACAGCTCTCGCAGTTCATCCTCCAGCCCCCACGGCGGGTTGACGATGGCCAGGCCCGAGCCGGCCAGGCGGCTGGCGTCGTCGGCGGGGTGGACGAACAGTTCGGCGCGCAGCAGTTTCGGGGCGCCGCTGCGGGCGAGGTCCTGATAAAAGCGTTTGAGCTGGCGCTCGTCCTTGATCGGGTACCAGATCACGCCGATGGTCTGGCGCATGCGGCCGAGCGCTTCCTTGAGCGCCGTGACGCATCGGCTCAGTTCGTCGGCCTGTTCGAATGGCGGGTCGATCAGCAGCACCACGCGCTTCTCGCGGGTCGGCATCAGCGCCCGCGGCACATGCCAGCCCTCGCCCCGGTGCACCGCCACGCGGCGGTCGCCGGACATGTTGTCCTTGAGCAGGGCGCCATCCTCGGGATGCTTCTCGTTGAGCTGCAGCCGATCCTGCTCGCGGGTCAGCTGCCGCGCCAGTTCCGGCGAGCCCGGGTAGTAGCGCAGCGCGCCGTCCGGGTTGAGCGAGCGGATCACGCCGAGGTAGTCGTCTAGCAGCGCCGGGCGGGTTTCGGCCTGCCAGATGCGGGCGATGCCCTGCAGCCACTCGCCGGTGCGGCTGGCCTGGTCGCCGGCCAGGTCGTAGAGGCCGACGCCGGCGTGGCTGTCGAGGTAGGCGAACGGGGCCTCCTTGCGCGACAGCAGGGCGAAGATCCGGCTCAGCACCAGGTGTTTGAGCACATCGGCGTGGTTGCCGGCATGGAAGGCGTGGCGGTAGTTCATCTGATCCTCCTGGAGAGCGGCGCAGTTTACCTGTCGGCCCTGCCCAACGCAGGCCCGGCATGACCGGCGTCGTTTTCCCCAATCACCGACACGGGCTACAGTGGCGCCCCACGACGACTGAACGGAGCTGCCCCATGGACCTGCGCGATCTCTTCAGCATCGAGCACCCGATCATCCAGGCACCCATGGCCGGTGCGCAGAATCACCTGCTGGCCGCGGCGGTGTGCGAGGCCGGCGGGCTGGGTTCGATCCCGGCCGGCATGCTCGATGCGGCAGCGCTGGACGCCGAGCTGACCGCCATCGAGGCGCTGACCGACCGACCCTACAACGTCAATTTCTTCTGTCACCAGACGCCAGCCGCCGACCCGACGGCCTTCGACGCCTGGCACCGGATGCTCGCACCGTTGTTCGCCGAATTCGACATTGACCCAGGCGACATTCCGGCCGGCGCCACCCGCCAGCCGTTCGACGCGGCAATGGCCGCGGTGCTGGAGCGGCACAGGCCCGCACTGGTCAGCTTCCACTTCGGCCTGCCTAGCCCCGACCTGTTGCAGCGCGCCCGCGCCACCGGGGCGAAGATCGCCTCCAGCGCGACAACGGTCGCCGAAGGCCTCTGGTTGCAGCAGCACGGCGTCGACCTGGTGATCGCCCAGGGCCTGGAGGCCGGCGGCCACCGCGGCATCTTCCTCAGCGAGGACCTGACCACCCAACTCGGCACCTTCGCCCTGCTGCCGCAACTGGTCGCCGCGCTGGACGTACCGGTGGTCGCCGCCGGCGGCATCGCCGATGCCCAGGGCGTGACGGCAGCGCAGGCCCTGGGCGCGGCTGGTGTGCAACTGGGCACGGCCTACCTGCTGTGCCCGGAGAGCCGCACCAATGCGCTGCATCGCGCCGCGCTGAAGAGCCCGCAGGCAGTGCATACCGCGCTGACCACCCTGTTCAGCGGGCGCCCGGCGCGCGGCATCGTCAACCGCATCATGCGCGAGCTAAGTCCGCTGCCCGAAGGCGTGCCGCCCTTCCCGCTGGCCGGCAACGCCATCGGCGCGCTGCGTGCCCAGACCGAGAAGCAGGGCCTGGATCACTGCACGCCGCTGTGGGCCGGGCAGAACGTCAGCGGCTGCCGGGAGATCCCGGCCGGCCAGCTGACCCGTGAACTTGCGGCCGGCTGGCGGGCCTGAGTCATTACGCAGTCCGTCGCGGCGAGCCCTGAGCCGCCGCGACGGCGCGTAGAATCGACCGCACGTCACACGGAATCCCGCCATGAGTCCACTGACCAATACGCTCGTTTTCCTGGCCACCCTGGCCGGCATGGAAGTCTTCGCATGGTGGGCACACAAGTACGTGATGCACGGCTGGGGTTGGGGCTGGCACAAGTCGCACCACGAGCCACGCAGCGGCTGGTTCGAGAAGAACGACCTGTATGCGGTGGTGTTCGCCGGCGTGGCGATTCTGCTGATCGCCATGGGTACCGCCGGTTATCACCCGCTGGAATGGATCGGCGCTGGCATGACGGCCTACGGCTTTCTCTATTTCGTCGCCCACGACGGCCTGGTGCACCACCGCTGGCCGCTGCGCTACGTGCCGCGCAACGGCTACCTCAAACGGCTGTATCAGGCGCATCGCATGCACCATGCGGTCGAGGGCAAGGAGCGCTGCGTGTCCTTCGGCTTTCTCTATGCGCCGCCGCTGGCGGTGCTCAAGCGCCAGCTGCGCGAGCTGCACGACGGGCCGCTGCGCAAGCACCAGGGTGCATCTAGCGAGGACGTCTCCAGAGATCGTCAGAACGCGGCCTGACCTGCATCCGCCGCGAGGCCAGCGCCAGCACGCCGCCCCCCAGCAGGAACTGCAGCTTCTGCCCTTTGCTGGTCGACACCCGCGCATCCCAGGCCGCCGCGCCGCGCGCTTTCACCTCGACGCCGATCTGCCGGTAGACGCCATGAGCCGTGGCAATCGACCAGGCCGAGCGTAGCGGCAGGTCGCGCAAGCCCTGAGACGCAGAGCGATAGTAGGGCTCGGCCAGATCCACCAGTCGCGCCGCCAGCGTCGCCAACGCGGCACGATGCTGAGGCAGCGCGACCTCGTCCTCCGGAATACCCACCTCCGCCAGCCACTCGGCCGGCAGGTAGACGCGCCCGATCTGCGCATCCTCGACGATATCGCGGGCAATGTTGGTCAGCTGAAAGGCCAAGCCCAGATCACAGGCGCGATCCAGCGTCGGCTCCGCCTCGGCGCCCATCACCCGCGCCATCATCAGGCCCACCACGCCGGCAACGCGGTAGCAGTACAGCAAGGTGTCGTCGAGGGTCTGGTAGCGGTAGCCCTGCACATCCATGCGAAAACCCGCCAGATGCTCCAGCGGATGGGCCTTGGGAATCCGGTGCCGCTGGATCACCTGCTGAAAGGCGGCGAACGCCGGATCGGCCATCGGCTCGCCGGCATAGGCGCGCTCGGTGAGATCGACCAGCTCGGCCAGCCGCGCCTCGCCGCTGTTGCGATCGCCCTCGACCTGGCCATGCCCCAGCGTCTGGCCGTCGATCACATCGTCGCAATGACGGCACCAGGCATAGAGCATCACCGCGCTCTGGCGGGTGCGCTCGTCGAACAGCTTCGCCGCGGCGGCGAAGCTCTTGGAGCCGACATTGATCGCCTGAGTGGAGTGATCGATGACCTGATCGTTCATCCGGCCTGCCCCTTCAACATGAAGTCCTCCAGCATCAGCCCGGCGGTGGCCTTGGCCGAACCGACGACGCCCGGCACGCCGGCACCCGGGTGAGTGCCGGCGCCGACGATATAGAGGTTGGGAATCACGTCGTCGCGGTTGTGCGGGCGGAACCAGGCGCTCTGGGTGAGGATCGGCTCCAGCGAAAACGCCGACCCGAGATGGGCATTGAGCTCGTCGCGGAAATCCTGCGGCGTGAAGATCCGGTGGGTCACCAGATCGCCACGCAGCCCCGGCATGTAGTGCCGCTCCAGGTACTCGAAGATGCGGTCGCGGTACTTCGGCCCCTCCTCCGCCCAGTCGATATCCGCCGTGCCCAGGTGCGGCACCGGTGCCAGCACGTAATGGCTGGCGCAGCCTTCCGGCGCCAGCGAAGGATCGGTGACGCAGGGCGCGTGCAGGTAGAGGGAAAAGTCGTCGGCCAGCGTCTCGCGCTTGAAGATCTCGTCGATCAGCTCGCGGTAACGCGGGCCGAAGCACACCGTGTGATGCTGCAGGTGCTCATGGCGGCGCTTGAGGCCGAAATGGATGACGAACAGCGACATCGAGAAACGCTTGCCGGAGAGCCGTTTGGCCTCGTCGCGACCACGCTCCTCATGCCCGAGCAGCTGCTTGTAGGTGTTGACCACATCCGCGTTGGACGCCACCGCATCGGTGTCGAAGCGGCGACCGTCACCGGTGATCACGGCCTTCGCGCGTCCAGCCTCCAGCTCGATCCGCGCGACCTCGGCGTTCAGCTCCAGCCTGCCGCCCAGATCTTCGAACAGCCGGACCATCCCCTGCACCAGCGCCCCGGTGCCGCCGCGGGGAAACCAGACACCGCCCTGGCGCTCCAGGGCATGGATCAGCGCGTAGATGGACGAGGTCTCGAACGGATTGCCGCCCACCAGCAGCGAGTGAAAGGACAGCGCCTGGCGCAGCCGGTCGTTCTCCACGAACTTGGCCACCATGCTGTACACGTTGCGCCAGGCCTGCAGCTTGGCCAGCTGCGGCGCGACGCCGATCATGCTGCGAAACGACAGGAAGGGCACGGTGCCGAGCTTGACGTAGCCCTCCTCGTACACCGCCCGCGAATAGGCGAGAAAGCGCTGATAGCCGGCCACGTCGCGAGGGTTGAGCGCGTGGATCTGCCGGTCCAGCTGGGCCTGGTCGTTGACGTAGTCGAAGCTGTAGCCGTCCTCCCAGCACAGCCGGTAGAAGGGGCTGACCGGCAGCAGCTCGACATAGTCGGCCATGCGCTTGCCGGCGCCGCTGAAGAGTTCTTCCAACGCCGGCGGATCGGTGATCACCGTCGGCCCGGCGTCGAAGGTGAAACCCTGGTCGCGGTAGACGTAGGCGCGGCCGCCCGGCTTGTCGCGCTTCTCCAGCAGCGTCGTCTGAACGCCAGCGCGCTGCAGGCGGATCGCCAACGCCAGCCCGCCGAAACCGGCACCGATCACCACCGCCCGCCTCACACCGCCTGTTGCCTGGTTCATCGTCTGTCCTTGTGCAGATTGCTGGCGGCCAGCGCCCGCAGCGCCTCGCCCACCGGCACGGGAGGTTTGCCCGAGACGATGCGCAAGCGGTCCCAGGCAGTCAGCTCGGCCGCATAGAAGCGCTGGATCAGCGGTTCGCGCAGCCGGTAGAAACGCTGCATCACCGCCCAGCGGCGATCCGCCGGGCCGGCCATGAACAGCATGCGATTGAGCAGGCGGAAGAAGCCGCGCCGGCGCCACTGCAGCGTGGAATAGTCGCGAATCGCGGCGAACAGGCTGCCCGCATCCCAGCGATCGAGGGCGACCAGGTGGTCGGCCAGGCGCACCGCATCGGGCAGCGAATAGCCCGTGGTGGGGTGGAACAGCGCGGCCGACAGTCCGCTCTGCGGCACGCCACGCGCCTCGCCCCAGAACGCCGCGATATCGCCGGACAGCACGATGGGCAGCACGCCCTGCTCCTCGCGCAGCACCTCGAGGATCGCCCAGCCGCGGCCCTCGGCGTAGCGCTGGATATTGGCGCGCAGTGCCTCCGGCGCCACCGCGTCACCGTCGGCGTAGTAGGTGTCTTCGATCAGCAGGCTGTCGACGCTGAGCGGCAGCACGTAGACGAAGCGATAGCCGTCTTTCTGGGCGACGCTGGCGTCCATGATGATCGGCACCTGCAGGCCATGGGGCTGCTGCAGACGCAGCTCCTGGCCGAGAAACTTCTGGAAGCCCAGCGCCAGCTGAGCGCTGCGCCGCACGCCGCGCCCGTCGATCACCGCCCCGGCCTCCAGGCTCTGTCCGCCGAGCAGCTGAACGCGTTGCGGCTCGACCGCGGACACCTCCACGCCCAGGCGAATCTGCCCGCCGAGCTCAGCCATCAGGTGCTGATGAAAGCGCGACGAGAAAATGCTCGCGTAGCCGCTGCCGAGCTGCCGTCGCAGGGCGGGAAAGATCACCTCGTAACCCGGCCAGCGCTGCTCCACCAGCGGCGCCAGCCAGGCCTGCTGCGCCGGGGTCAGGTCGTGCTGGTGGAACGACCAAGTGTGGTTGCCGCCGAGGGTTTCGCCCTGCTCCAGGAGCAGCACGCGCAGCTCCGGCCGCTGCTGGCGCAAGCGCAGGGCCAGCAACCCGTTGGCCAGGCCACCGCCGACCAGGATCAGGTCTGCATCAGGCGTCATCGGCCACCTCCGACCGAGGCCGAACGCAGCCGAGCGCGCTTTCGATCAGCTCGGCGGCGCGGGCCGCACCACCGGCCTGGCGAACCTCTTCACCGAGCGCCGCGGCACGCTGGCGGAAGGTCGCTTCGTCGAGCAGCCGCCGCAGCGCATGGGCGATACGCGCCGGGCTGGCCAGCGCCGGAAGCAGGCACAGCCCGACGCCGGCGTGCTCGATACGCGCGGCAACACCGGGCTGGTCGAAGGCGATCGGCAGCGCCAGCATCGGCACACCCGCCTCCAAGGCATCGAGCACGGTGTTCAGCCCGGCATGAGTCACCACGGCCGACGCCTGCGCCAGCACGGCCCGCTGCGGCGCGAAGTCGGTGACCCAGCATGCGCCTTCCTGCCGGAGCCTGGCGGCCGCTGCGGCATCCAGCCCACCGCAATGGGCGATCAACAGCTGCACATCGAGCCGCCGACAGGCGCGGGCGATATTGCGCAACAGGCCGTAGCGGTGGCCCTGCAGCGTGCCCAGCGAGGCGAAGACGAAAGGCCGTGCGCGGTCCAGCGGCCACTCAAGCCCGGCCGCCATCGGCAGCGGCTGGCGCAGCGGGCCGAGCGCATGGAAGTGTGGCGGCAGGGCCTGCCGCGGAAAGTCGAAGCCGTTCACCGTCTGGCTGACCTGCAGCAGCGGCGACAGACAGTCGCTCAGGCTCGTGCGCCTGGCCAGGCCGAACGCCCGGCAATAGCGCTCGATCACTTCGCCGTGCGACCGCATCAGCCGATCGTAGACGCCGCTGCTGTGCCGGTTGAGCTGCTCGCCCCAGTCCGTGGCCCGGTAGCGCCAGGGCATCACCGGCAGCGGCACCAGCGGCTCGCGGTTGAACGGCAGGGCGCAGGCGATGGAAACGAATGGCAGCCCGAGGTGCTCGGCCAGCAGCGCACCGGCCGGCTCCATCTGGTCGGCCAGCACCGCCTCCACTTCCAGCGCTCGCAACACGGCAGGCGCCTCGCGGCAGAACAGCTCGGTGCTCGCCGCCATGTCGGCGATCACCCGGCGAATGCCGAACGGTCCGGGACTGGCGGCACGACGCACCACCGCGGCCAGCGAGCCCGGCGGATGGGTGTCGGTACCGATGGCGGCGAAGCCCACCGCGGGCAGGTCCAGCAGCGCACCGACATCGGCCTGCTGGATAAAGGTCACACGGTGGCCATGTTGCTGCAGCTGCCAGGCGATCGCCTCGAACGCCCGCAAATGGCTGAGGAAGGGCGGCGCAATTGCCGCAAAATGTGTCATCGGAGCGCCGGGCCGCGCATCAGCAGGCGGACAGCTGCAGCAGCCGCGCCTGTCGCAGCCCGGCGAGATCGGCCGAGCCGGTACAGAAACAGGCGATGCGCAACTGCTCGATCAGCACTTCGAAATGGCTGATCACCGCCTCGCTGCTGTGCATCGCCGCCTGCAACACGCCGGCCGCCTGCCCCACCAGATCGGCGCCCAGGCAGATCGCCTTGGCCGCCTCGACGCCATCGCGGATACCGCCGGAAGCGATCAGCGGCGTGTTCGGGCAGGCCTCGCGCACCGCCAGCAGTGCCTGCGCCGTGGGTATGCCCCAATCGGCGAAGGCCTCGGCAATGGCCTGCTGGCTGGCGTCTGCCGCCCGCGCGGCCTCTACCGCAGCCCAACTGGTGCCGCCGGCACCGGCCACATCGATGGCGGCCACCCCGGCATCGACTAGTCGCCGGGCCACCGCCGCGGATATTCCCGCGCCGACTTCCTTGATCACCACCGGAACCGGCAGGCGCGCGGCCAGCGCCTCGATCGCCTGCAGCACGCCGCGCCAGTCCCGATCGCCACCGGTCTGCACGGCCTCCTGCAGCGGGTTGAGGTGCACGATCAGCGCGTCGCCTTCGATCATCTCCACCGCCCGCCGCGCCTCGTCCACGCCATAGCCCCGAACCAGCTGGGCGGCGCCGAAGTTGGCCAGCAGCAGGATATCCGGTGCCAGCTGGCGCAACTGGCCGGTGAGGCCCTGATCGCCGGCGGTTTCCAGCGCCACCCGCTGCGAACCCACGGCCATCGCAATGCCCAGCTGCTGGGCGGCCTCGGCCAGATGCGCATTGATCGCCGCCGAGCGCGCCGCGCCACCGGTCATGGAGCTGATCAGCAAGGGCGCGCGCAGGCGCCGTCCGAACAGCGCCGTGCGCAGGTCGATCTGGTCCAGGTGCAACTCGGGCAGGGCGCAGTGCTCAAAGCGGAAGGCGCCGAAACCGGTCCCTGTCGCGGCGATGGTGCGGGTGGGGTCGAGGACGATGTCCAGATGATCGTTCTTGCGGCTGACCAGCGACTGCTTGCTCATGGAAATCGGCTCCCGGGAAGACTTCTTTGGACGTGAAGCCCTGAAAAAAGTGCTATACGACGGCACGACTTGTACAACTTTTTGTCAAACCGTCCAATAGTTGTACAACATTATCCGCAACCCTGGTGCTCGGACTGGGGCGCAGCGAGGGCAACGCCATGCAAACGCAGAACTCCAGTCTCCCGCTTCCGCAATGCGACAACCTGCTGCGCCTGCGCCGACAGGTCGACGAGCGACTGGCGCTGCGCCTGCCATTTCCGGAATCGGAGCTGGACACCGTCACCCAGGCCCTGCGTGAAGGCACCCTGGCTCCAGGCAAGCGGCTCAGGCCGTTGCTGCTTCTGCTGGCACTGGGCGATCTGGATGCCGATCCGGCGATCGGTCTGGATCCGGCCTGCGCGCTGGAGATGATCCATGCCGCCTCGCTGTTTCTCGACGACATGCCCTGCATGGACAACGCCAGCCTGCGCCGCGGCCAGCCGACCATCCACCTGCGCTTCGGCGAGGATGTCGCCGTGCTCGCCTCGGTGGCTCTGCTCAGCCATGCCTACGGCATCACTGCCATGGCGCCGAGCCTGAGCCCGCGCCAGCGCAACGATGCGGTCGCACTCTTGGCCAGGGCGGTGGGCGCGCAGGGGCTGGTCCGCGGCCAGTTCCGCGACCTGCACGGCACAGGGCAGGCGCAGCAGCTGGATGCGGTAATCGCCACCAATCAACTGAAGACCGGCTCGCTGTTCACCGTCGCACTGGAGCTGGCGGCCTTGCTGGTCGGTGCCGACCGCGTGCTGACCGGGCACCTGCGCGGTTTCGCCAGCGAGCTGGGCATGGCCTTTCAACTACTCGACGACATCGCCGACGGCCTGAGCCCCGAGCAGACCGGCAAGGACTGCCAGCAGGATCGGGCCAAGGCCACGGTGGTGTCGCTGCTCGGTCCCCAGGCCGCGCGCCAGCAACTGGCAACCCATCGCGAAGCGGCACTGATGCACCTGGAAGCGGCCGGGCTGGCCGAGGGCGAACTTGCCTCGCTGATGCGTCAGTTGCTCGACTAGGAGGAGGTCGGCCGTGTTGACGCTCCATCAGTGCAATGGATGGAGCTAGGCAATGGAAAACGGGCGTCCTTAGACTCGGGCCGATAGAAATGGAGGTTGACCATGACCGAGACCCTGCTCTGCCCGCGCAACCTGGCCTTCGAACTCTACGAGGTGCTGGACGCCGAGGCCCTGACGCGCCGCGAGCGCTTCGCCGATCACAGCCGCGAAACCTTCGATGCCGCCATCGGCACCGCCCGCAGCATCGCCGAGAAATATTTCGCGCCGCACAACCGCAAGTCCGACGAGCACGAGCCGGTCTACCAGAACGGCGAGGCGGTGCTGATCCCGGAAGTCAAACCGGCGGTCGACGCCTTTATCGAGGCGGGTTTCCACAATGCCCAGCGCAGTTTCGACGACGGCGGCATGCAGCTGCCCAACCTGCTGTCGCGTGCCTGCTTCGCCCACTTCCAGTCGGCCAACATCGCCACCAGCTCCTACCCGATGCTGAGCATGGGCGCCTCGCACCTGATCGAGACCTTCGGTTCCGAGGAGCAGAAGCGGCGCTTCCTGCAACCGATGCTCGAGGGCCGTTTCTTCGGCACCATGGCGCTTACCGAGCCGCATGCCGGCTCCTCGCTATCGGACATCCGCACCCGCGCCGAACCGGCCGGCGACGGTAGCTACCGGCTCAAGGGCAACAAGATCTTTATTTCCGGCGGCGACCACCCGCTGTCGGAAAACATCGTGCACATGGTGCTGGCCAAGCTGCCGGACGCACCGCCTGGGGTTAAGGGCATCAGCCTGTTCATCGTGCCGAAGTTCCTGATCAACGACGACGGTTCGCTGGGCGAACGCAACGACGTGCTGCTGGCCGGCCTGTTCCACAAGATGGGCTGGCGCGGCACCACCAGCACCGCGTTGAACTTCGGCGACAACGGCAACTGCGTCGGCTACCTGGTAGGCGAGCCGCACAAGGGCCTGGCCTACATGTTCCAGATGATGAACGAGGCGCGCATCGGTGTCGGCATGGGCGCGATCATGCTCGGCTACGCCGGCTACCTCTACTCGCTGAACTACGCCCGCGAGCGTCCGCAGGGCCGCCTGCCGGACGGCAAGGACCCGGCGTCGACCCAGGTGCCGATCATCGAGCACACCGACGTCAAGCGCATGCTGCTGACGCAGAAGGCCTACGTCGAGGGCGCCTTCGACCTCGGCCTGTATTCCGCGCGGCTGGTGGACGACGAGCACACTGCGGAAAGCGAGGAGGCGCGGCGCAGTGCGGCGGAATTGCTCGACCTGCTCACCCCCATCGTCAAGTCCTGGCCATCGGAGTTCTGCCTGAAGGCCAACGAACTGGCGATCCAGATCCTCGGCGGCCACGGCTACACCCGCGAGTACCCGGTGGAGCAGTACTACCGCGACAACCGCCTCAACCCGATCCATGAAGGTACTCACGGTATCCAGTCGCTGGACCTGCTCGGCCGCAAGCTGATGCAGAACAAGGGCGCCGGCCTGCGCCAGCTGCTCGGGCTGATCCAGGACTGCTGCCAGCGCGCCGCCGAATACGACTCGCTCGCTGCCTTGCGCCAGCCACTGGAACAGCACGTTGCCCGGCTGACCAGCGTAACCCAGGCGCTTCTGGGCGACCTGATGGCAGGGAAGGTCAACCAGGCGCTGGCTAACTCGGCACTGTATCTGAAGGTGTTCGGCCACGCAGTGATCGGCTGGCGCTGGCTGGAACAGGCACTGCGCGCCGAGCGCGGGTTGGCCGAGGGCAATCCGGCAGATGCCGACTTCTACCGCGGCAAGCTGCAGGCGGCGCGCTATTTCCTGACCTGGGAAGTGCCGGCCTGCGCCCATGAGCTGGCGCTTCTGGATGCCCGCGACGACACCTGCCTGGGCATGCAGGACGCCTGGTTCTAGCCCACTGGAGATATTGTTACAACGCCCCGCCGATGCGGGGCGTTTTTTTGACAGCCCGTCAAATCATCAGGTTAGAATCGCTGGCATATCCCGTGCATGGGCACGCGGCAGCTTTCTCTAGTGGAGACTTCATTTGGACGTCGGCAGCATCAACCACCTGTTCTTTATCGGTGCCTTGTTGGTGGCGGCGAGTATCCTGATGAGCTCGCTTTCGGCGCGACTCGGTGTGCCGATCCTGGTGATTTTTCTTGGCGTCGGCATGCTTGCCGGGGTCGATGGCGTCGGCGGTATCGTCTTCGAGGACTACCGCCTGGCCTTCATCATCAGCAACCTGGCGCTGGCGATAATCCTGCTCGATGGCGGCATGCGCACCCGCACCGCTACCTTCCGCGTCGCGCTGAAACCGGCCTTTTCCCTGGCCACCCTCGGGGTCGCCATCACCTCGGGCCTGACCGGCCTGGCCGCCGCCTGGCTGTTCGACCTGCCACTGCTGCAGGGCCTGCTGATCGGCGCCATCGTCGGCTCCACGGATGCCGCGGTGGTGTTCAACCTGCTCAACGGCAAGGGCCTCAACGAGCGGGTCGGCTCGACCCTGGAAATCGAATCGGGCAGCAACGACCCGATGGCGATGTTCCTGACCGTCGCACTGATCGAGATGCTGCTCGCCGGCCAGTCCACCTTTGGCTGGGATTTCCTGCTCAGCCTGCTGCAGCAGTTCGGCATCGGCACCGTGCTCGGCCTGCTCGGCGGCTGGCTGCTGCTGCAGCTGATCAACCGTCTGTCGGTGGCCGACGGCCTCTATCCGCTGCTGGCGGTGGCCGGCGGCCTGATGATCTTCGCCCTGTCCGGCGCCATCGGCGGCAGCGGCATCCTGGCGATCTATGTCTGCGGCCTGCTGCTGGGAAACCGCCCGATCCGCAACCGTCACGGCATCCTGCACATGTTCGATGGCCTGGCCTGGCTCAGCCAGATCGGCATGTTCCTGGTGCTCGGCCTGCTGCTAACGCCCAGCGAGCTGCTGCCCATTGCCATCCCGGCGCTGCTGCTGTCGCTGTGGATGATCCTCTTCGCCCGGCCGCTGGCGGTGTTCGTCAGCCTGCTGCCGTTTCGCAGCTTCCACCTGCGCGAGCGCCTGTTCATCTCCTGGATCGGCCTGCGCGGCGCGGTACCGGTGATTCTCGCGGTGTTCCCGCTGATGGCCGGGCTGGAAAATGCCCAACTGTTCTTCAACGTGGCGTTCTTCATCGTCCTCGTATCGCTGCTGCTGCAGGGCTCGACGCTGGCCTGGGCGGCGAAGAAGGCCAAGGTGGAAGTCCCGCCGTCGCCGATGCCGGTCTCGCGCACCGGCCTGCAGGTGCACACCACCAGCCAGTGGGAGATGTTCGTCTACCGCCTGAGCGCCAGCAAATGGTGCGTCGGCGCCGCGCTGCGGGAACTGAAGATGCCCCCGGGCACGCGCATTGCCGCCCTGTTCCGCGGCAAGGAGCTGCTGCACCCGTCGGGCAGTACCCGCCTGCAGGTGGATGACATCCTCTGCGTGATCGGCCATGACGAAGACCTGCCGGCCCTTGGCAAGCTGTTCAGCCAGGCGCCCACGCGTGGACAGGACCTGCGTTTCTTCGGCGACTTCATCCTCGAGGCCGACGCCCAGCTCAATGCCATCGCCGCGCTCTACGGGCTCAAGCTCGGCGAGGTGGATGGCGAGCAGACCATCGGTGACTTCATGGCCGAGCAGGTCGGTGGCCGGCCGGTGGTCGGCGACCAGGTCGAATGGAACGGCCTGACCTGGACCGTGGCGGCGATGGACGCGGGCGAGGTGCGCAAGGTCGGCCTGAAGTTTCCGGAGGGCGACAAGCCCGGCCCGCAGCTGATGTTCTAGCGTCTGGGGCGGTCCACCGATCGCCCCGTTTCGCCGGCTAGCGAACCGGCGCCGCGAACCACTGCATTGCTGCGAACCGCCCGGCCAACGAGCCCGTCCGTCGACCCGTTGCACGGTACTCGCGCTCGGCTGGCGCAGCCCGTAGACTTTCGCACTTTCGGTCACCCGCCTGCGTCTGCCTCCATGTCATTTCTGCGCACCCTGCTGCTTTCCACGCTCTGCCTGTTCGTTGCCCCGCTGCACGCCCAATCCCTCGACAGCCTGACCGGCACGCCGCCCGCCGCCGAAGGCGAAGCCAAGCCGGCGTTGTCGCTCGGCGAGCAGACCCAGCGTCTGCTCCAGCAAACCGAAACCAGCAACAAGCGCGCCGAGGAACTCAAGGCCCTGCTGGCTCAGGCCCCGAAGGAGATCACCGAGGCCCAGCGCGAGCTGGCCAAGCTCAAGGCCAGCCCCGACGAAGACGCCGCCGAGCGCTACGCCAAGCAGTCGGTCGAGGCGCTCGAGCAGCGCCTGAGCGCGCGGGTCGAGGAACTGTCGGAGTGGCAGAAGCAGTTCAGCGCGGCCAACAGCATGATCATCACCGCGCAGACCCGTCCGGAACGGGCCCAGGCGCAGATCGGCACGGCGCAGACACGCATTCAGGAAATCAACAACCTGCTCAAGAACGGGCGCGAGTCGGGCAAGCCGCTGAGCGAGGAACGCCGCGCCCTGCTGGACGCCGAGATCGTCTCGCTCAATGCCCAGATCGAGCTGCGCCGCCAGGAGCTTGCCGGCAACAGCCAGCTGCAGGACCTGGGCAAGGCACGCCGTGACCTGCTGGCCGAACGCATCGCCCGTGCCGAAAAGGAAACCCAGGCACTGCAGGCCCTGATCAACGAGAAGCGCCGCGCCGAATCGGAGCAGACCGTCGCCGAGTTCTCGGCACGGGTGCAGCAGGCCGGCTCGGACAAGCTGCTCGCCGCCGAGAGCGCCGAGAACCTCAAACTCTCCGACTACCTGCTGCGCGCCACCGAGCGCCTCAACCGTCTCAACCAGCAGAACCTGCAGACCCGCCAGCAGCTCGACACCCTCAACCAGACCGACCAGGCGCTGGAGGAGCAGATCTCGGTGCTCGAGGGCAGCCTGCTGCTGTCGCGCATCCTCTACCAGCAGAAGCAGGCATTGCCGAGCCTGCAGCTGGACAAGAACCTCGCCGACGAGATCGCCGACATCCGCCTGTACCAGTTCGAGCTGAACCAGCGCCGCGAGGCCGCTGGCAATGCCAGCGCCTATGTCGAGCAGCTGCTGGCCCGGCAGAACGAGGAGGATGTGACCCCGGAGCTGCGGCGCACGCTGCTCGACCTGGCGACCACCCGCAGCGAGCTGCTCGACCGCCTCAATCGCGAGCTGGATGCGCTGCTCAACGCCTCGATCACCCTGCAGCTGAACCAGAAGCAGCTGCAGGACACCGCGCGCGCGCTCAGCGATACCCTCGACGAGCAGATGTTCTGGATTCCCAGCAACAAGCCGCTGGATCTCAGCTGGCTGCAGGGCGCCCCCCAGCGCCTCAAGGCCCAGCTGGCGTCGATGCCCTGGCTGTCGGCGCTGCAGGAACTGGGCGCCGGTCTCAAGGAGCGGCCGCTGTTCTTCCTGCCGCTGCTGCTGCTGATCGCCGCCCTGCTCTGGTGGCGCAACAAGATCGACGCCAAGCTCAGCTCGCTGAGCGAGCAGATCGGCCACTTCCGCAACGACAGCCAGCTGCATACACCGCTGGCGCTATTGCTCAACCTCTTGCTGGCCTTGCCTGGCGCATTGTTCCTCGCCCTCTGCGGCTATCTGCTGCAGATGGATGCACGCGGACAGAACTACGTGCTCGGTGCCGCCCTGTTCGAAATGGCCCAGGCCTGGCTGGTGTTCTACAGCGCCTACCGCATGCTCTCGCCGGGGCGTGTCGCCGAGCTGCACTTCGGCTGGTCACGGCCGCAGGTGGCCTTCCTGCGCGACGAGATCCGCCGCCTCGGCCTGATCGTCATGGCCCTGGTGGCGGTGGTCAGCGTCGCCGAGCACCAGCCGGCGCGGTTGGCCGACGACGTGCTCGGCATCCTCGTGGTGCTGACCTGCTTCGCCCTGATGAGCTGGCGTCTCAACCGCCTGCTGCTCAAAGGCCCATCGAGCCAGAATGCGCCACCAGTGAGACTGATGATCGGCCTGCTGTTCAGCGTGCTACCGATCGCGCTGATCGTCGCGGTGGGCTTCGGCTACTACTACACCGCGCTGAAGCTGACCGACCGGCTGATCGACACCCTTTACCTGCTGATGATCTGGATCGTCGTCGAGGCCGCGCTGATCCGCGGGCTGACGGTGGCGGCGCGGCGCCTGGCCTACAAGCGCGCACTGGCCAGACGGCAAGCCATGGCCGATGAGCAGAGCGATACGGTCGAAGCCCAGGGCGAGCCGGGGCTGGACATCGAGCAGGTCAACCAGCAGTCCCTGCGCCTGACCCGCCTGACCATGTTCGGCGTGTTCCTGGTGGCGCTGTACTGGGTATGGTCGGACCTGATCTCGGTGGTCTCCTACCTGGACAACATCACCCTCTACGAATACACCACCGGCAGCGGCGAAACGCTGACCACCGCGGCGATCAGCCTGAACAACCTGCTCGGTGCGCTGCTGATCATCGCCGTCACCGTGGCCCTGGCACGCAACCTGCCGGGCCTGCTTGAAGTCATGGTGCTGTCCAAGCTGCGCCTGGCCCAGGGCAGCGCCTATGCCACCACCACGCTGCTGTCCTATACGCTGGCCGGCTTCGGCATCGTCGCCACGCTGTCGACCCTCGGGGTCAGCTGGGACAAGCTGCAATGGCTGGTGGCGGCGCTCTCGGTCGGCCTGGGTTTCGGCCTGCAGGAGATCTTCGCCAACTTCATTTCCGGTCTGATCATCCTCTTCGAGCGCCCGGTGCGCATCGGCGACGTGGTCACCATCGGCAACCTGTCCGGTACGGTCAGCCGGATTCGCATCCGTGCCACCACCATCACCGACTTCGACCGCAAGGACATCATCGTCCCGAACAAGACCTTCATCACCGGCCAGCTGATCAACTGGTCGCTGAGCGACACCGTAACGCGCGTGACGATCAAGGTCGGCGTCGCCTACGGATCGGACCTGGACAAGGTCAAGGCGCTGCTCTACAAGGCAGCGCAGGACAACCCGCGTGTGCTCAAGGAGCCCGAGCCGCAGGTGTTCTTCCTCAATTTCGGCGAAAGCACGCTGGACCACGAGCTGCGCATCCACGTGCGCGACCTCGGCGACCGCAACCCGGCCACCGACGAGATCAACCGCTTCATCGATCGCGAGTTCAACAAGGCGGGCATCAGCATCGCCTTCCGTCAGGTGGATATCTTCCTCAAGAACTTTGCGGGGCAGCAGCTGCAGCTCAGCGCCGCAACCAAACCGGCCGATGGCGACAAGCCGGCAACCGACGATCGCGCCTGAGGAACGTCCAGGCGTCCGTCGTCCTCCAACGTCCTGAACAGGCTCGGCTCCGGCCGGGCCATGCTTGCCCGCATGCCGCGCCGGAGGCGACTTGAAGACCCTGACCCAGCTCCATTTCGACAATCGCTTCGCCCGTCTCGGCGATACCTTTTCCACCCAGGTATCGCCGCAGCCGCTGGAAGCGCCGCGCCTGGTGGTGGCAAGCGAGGCGGCGATGGCCCTGCTGGATCTCGACCCGGCCGAAGCCGAGCAGCCGCTGTTCGCCGAACTGTTCTCCGGGCACAAGATCTGGTCCACCGCCGAGCCGCGCGCGATGGTCTATTCCGGCCACCAGTTCGGCAGTTACAACCCGCAGCTCGGCGACGGCCGAGGCCTGCTGCTCGGCGAGGTGGTGAACGAGGCCGGCGAGTACTGGGACCTGCACCTCAAGGGCGCCGGCAAGACGCCCTATTCGCGCATGGGCGATGGTCGCGCGGTGCTGCGCTCGTCGATCCGCGAATTCCTCGCCAGCGAGCATCTGCACGCCCTCGGCATCCCCAGTTCCCGCGCGCTGTGCGTCACCGGTTCGGACACCCTGGTCTACCGCGAACGCCCCGAGCGTGGCGCCATGCTGCTGCGCCTGGCGCCAAGCCACGTGCGTTTCGGCCACTTCGAGTTCTTCTACTACACCCGCCAGCACGGCGAACTGAAGCAGCTGCTCGAGCATGTCATCGAGGCGCACTTCCCCGAACTGCTGGAACATCCCGAACCGTTCCACATGTTCTTCCGCACGGTGCTCGAACGCACCGCCGCGCTGATTGCCCGCTGGCAGGCCTACGGCTTCTGCCACGGAGTGATGAATACCGACAACATGTCGATCCTCGGCATCACCTTCGACTTCGGCCCCTACGCCTTCCTCGATGACTTCGATGCCCGCTTCATCTGCAACCACTCCGACGACACCGGCCGCTACTCCTTTGAGAATCAGGTGCCCATCGCCCACTGGAACCTGGCCGCGCTGGCCCAGGCGCTGACGCCCTTCGTCGAGGTCAAGGTGCTGCGCGAAACCATGGAGCTGTTCCTGCCGCTGTACGAGGCCGAATGGCTCGATCTGATGCGCCGCCGGCTGGGTTTCAGCCAGGCCGAGGATGGCGACGCCGAGCTGATCCGCCGCCTGCTGCAGTTGATGCAGGGCAGCGCGGTGGACTACACGCGCTTCTTCCGCGAACTCGGCGAGCGCCCGGCCGAACAGGCCGTGCAGCGGCTGCGCGAGGACTTCATCGACCTGCAGGGCTTCGATGCCTGGGCGGCGGACTATTGCGCGCGCAGCGCCCACGAGGGCGGCGATCCGGTCGCGCGGCAGGCACGGATGCACGCGGTCAATCCGAAGTACATCCTGCGCAACTACCTGGCGCAGCAAGCGATCGAGGCGGCGGAGAAAGGCGATTACGCGCCGGTGCGCGAGCTGCATGCGGTTCTCAGCCGCCCCTTCGACGAACAGCCCGGGATGGAGCGCTACGCCGAGCGGCCGCCCGAGTGGGGCAAGCATCTGGAAATCAGCTGCTCGTCCTGAGACCGCCGCCCTGGGGCTGCGAGGCTGGCTATTCGCCCAGCGGCAGCAGCACGCGGAACACGGAGCCGCGACCTTCCTCGCTGTGCACCTGGATACGCCCCTGGTGCGCACGCACGATCTGATCGGCGATGAACAGCCCCAGGCCCAGTCCGGCGCTGCTTTCGCTGCCTTCGGCCCGCTCGAACTGGTGAAAGATGCGTTCCAGGCTCTTCGGACTGATGCCGATGCCATGGTCACGCACTTCGATGCAGGCTCCTTCGGCACAGGCGGCGACGCTCACCTGCACCGGCCTGCCGGCACCGTAGCGCATGGCGTTGGTGAGCAGGTTGGCCAGTACCTGCTCGATGCGGAAGGCATCCCAGACCCCGACGATGGGTTCGTTGCGCTCCAGCCGCAGCTCGCAGCCGCAGGCTTCCATCTGCGCCGCGAAGCTTTCCACCACGTTGCCCACCAGTGCGGCGAGATCGGTGCGGCTCGGGCGGATCGACAGCTTGCCGGTGCGGATGCGCGAGACGTCGAGCATGTCGTCGATCAGCCGGATCAGGCTCTGGATCTGTCGCTCGTCCTTGTCCACCATGCCGCGCAGGCGCTCTTCGCTGAAAGCGGCGAGGTTGTTGCGGCTGAGCTGCAGCTTGCGCAGCTGAACCTCGAGGATCAGGGTATTGAGCGGCGTCTTCAGTTCGTGGGAAACGATGGACATGAAGTCATCGCGCATGCGCACCGCATCTTCCAGTTCGGCCTTGGTCTGCCGCAATTCGTCGAGCAGCACCTCCTGCTCGCGACGACTCTGCTCCAGCGCCTCGAGCTGACGGGCCAGGCGCTTGCGGCTGCGGTACAGGTCGACGAACACGCTGACCTTGCTGCGCACCGCATGGGCATCCAGCGGTTTGTGCATGAAGTCCACCGCACCGCTCTCGTAGCCCTTGAAGGCGTAGTTGAGCTCACGGCCGGCGGCGCTGACGAAGACGATGGGGATCTGCTTGGTACGCTCGGTGCCGCGCATCAGCTCGGCCAGCTGGAAGCCGTCCATGCCCGGCATCTGCACATCGAGAATGGCCAGGGCGAACTCATGTCGCAGCAACAGCTCCAGCGCCTGCTCGGCCGATTCGGCCTGGTGCACCCGGACGCCCGGCGCCTGCAGCAGCGCATCCAGAGCCAACAGGTTCTCCGGCAGGTCATCGACGATAAGCAGGTTCACCTCGTCGTTACGGTCGGGCATGGTCACTCCAGTTCTCGCAACAGTCGGTGAATGTCACGTAGGGGCAAGATGTAGTCCGGTGCGAAGCGCTGCAGCGCCGCGCGCGGCATGGTCGGCACCGCCGCTTCGGCAGGGTCCTGGATCACGGTCAGGCCACCGACCCGATGGATCGCCTCGAGGCCGGCAGCGCCGTCCTCGTTGGCGCCGGTCAGCAGCACGCCCGCCACCTGCGGCCCCCAGACATCGGCCGCGGACTCGAACAGCACGTCGATCGAAGGCCGCGAAAAGTGCACGGCATCATCCTGGCTCAGCGACAGGCTGCGGTCGCGCTCGACCAGCAGGTGATAGCCGGGCGCCGCGAAGTACAGAGTGGCGCTACTTACCGCGTCCTTGTCGTCGGCTTCCTTCACCCGCAGCCGGGTCCGACGGCCGAAAATCTCGGCCAGGTGGGTCGGGCCGTTGGCCGGAACATGCTGCACCACCAGAATCGGCAGGCGGAAGTTGGCCGGCAGATCGTCGAGCAGCATGCCGAGCGCCTCCAGCCCGCCAGCCGAGGCACCGATCACCACGGCCTCGATGGGCGGCTGCCGTTTGCTGCGCAATATAGCCTGCTCGCTGCTCATAGCTTGCGGAAGATCCTTTCCGATTTGTCGAATGGCTCGTAGAGACCGGCATAGCCGGAGAACTCGACCGTTTCCTTGCTCCCCAGACCAAGAAATCCGCGGTGGCAGAGCGATTCGTGGAACAGACCGAAGGCGCGGTCCTGCAGCGGCTTGTTGAAATAGATCAGCACGTTGCGGCAGGAGATCAAATGCGTTTCGGAAAATACGCTATCGGTGGCCAGGCTATGGTCGGCAAACGTAACCTTTTCTTTCAGTGACTTGTCCATGATCGCCGAGTCGTAGGCGGCGGTGTAGTAGTCGGAAAAACTGCGGGTGCCGCCGGCCTGCTGGTAGTTGGCGGTGTACTGGCGCAGGTGGTCGATGGCGAAGATGCCCTGACGTGCCTGCTCCAGCGAGCGCGGGTTGATGTCGGTGGCGTAGATGATCGTCCGCTCCAGCAGCCCCTCCTCCTTGAGCAGGATGGCCATCGAGTAGACCTCCTCGCCGGTGCTGCAGCCGGCGACCCAGATCTTCAGCGACGGATAGGTGCGCAGCACCGGCACCACGTGCTCGCGCAGCGACCGGTAGTAGCTCGGGTCGCGGAACATCTCGCTGACCGGGATGGTGAGGTACTGCAGCAGGTCCATGAAGGCGTGCGGGTCGTAGAGGATCTTGCGCTGCAGTTCCGAGATGCTGCCGCAGTCGAGCTGCTTGAGCGCCAGCAGCACACGGCGCTTGAGCGAGGCACTGGAGTAGTCGCGGAAGTCGTAGCTGTACTTGAGGTAGATAGCCTCGATCAGCAGCTTGAGTTCGATCTCGACATTACGGTCGGGCATTTCACAGCAGCTCCACTTTCGGCAGCCAGACGCGGATCAGCGAGAACAATCGGTCGAGGTCGATGGGCTTGGCCAGGTAATCGTTGGCGCCGGCACGCAGACAGCGATCCTGATCGTCCTTCATCGCCTTGGCGGTCACCGCGATGATCGGCAGCTTGGCGAAACGCGCCTCCTTGCGGATTTCCTGCATGGCGGTAAAGCCATCCATTTCCGGCATCATGATATCCATCAGCACCAGGTCGATGGTCTCGTCGTGCTGCAGCTTGTCGATCGCCTCCAGGCCGTTGCGGGCGATTTCCACCAGCGCGCCCTTCTGTTCCAGCGCGCTGGTCAGGGCGAAGACGTTGCGCACGTCGTCGTCCACCACCAGGATCGTGCGGCCCTCGAAGGCCTTCTCGCGGCTGCGCGCGCTTTTCAGCATCTTCTGCCGCTCCGGCGGCATGTCCGACTCGACCTTGTGCAGGAACAGCGTCACTTCGTCGAGCAGCCGTTCCGGCGAGCGCGCGCCCTTGATGATGATCGAGCGCGAGTACTTGAGCAGCGCCGCCTCCTCGTCGCGGGTCAGGTTGCGCCCGGTGTAGACGATCACCGGCGGGAAGGAGCAGATATCCTCCTTGGCCATGCGTTCGAGCAGTTCGCTGCCATCCATGTCCGGCAGTTTGAGGTCGATGATCATGCAGTCGAACACGGTGCTGCGCAGCAGTTCGAGGGCCTGCTCGCCGAACTCGACGGCGGTGATCTCGATGTCCACGTCCTCGATCAGCCGCGACATGCTCTCGCGCTGCAGGGCGTCGTCCTCCACCAGCAGGATGCGCTTGACCTTCTGCGCCAGCTTGGCTTCCAGGCGACCGAACACGTCCTTCAGTTCCTCGCGGGTGGTGGGTTTCATCGCGTAGCCCACCGCGCCCATCTGCAGCGCGGCTTCCTTGCGATCCTCCACCGAGACCACGTGCACCGGAATATGGCGGGTCGCCGAGTTTTCCTTGAGGCGCTCGAGCACGGTCAGGCCGGAATGGTCCGGCAGGCGCATGTCGAGCAGGATGGCATCGGGCTTGTACTGCACCGCGGTGTCGAAGCCGTCGTCGGCGTTCTGCGACAGCAGGCAGCTGTACTCGAGTTCGTGGGCCAGGTCACGGAGGATGCGCGCGAACTGCGGCTCGTCCTCGATGACCAGCACGCAGCGCTCCTTGAACGGGTACTTGTCGCGGTCGTCGGGCAGGCGCTCGTAGGACACGGCGCCGCGGTTCGGCAGCTCCGGCTCGTCGCGGCGCGCCGGCGGCGGCGTGATCGCTTCGGCCATGGTGACCGGTGCACGGCTCGGCTGCGGCGCGGTGGTCGGCTCGACGGCGAGCGGCTCGCTGTAGCTCTGCGGCAACACCAGGGTAAAGGTACTGCCGGCGCCCGGCGCACTCTGCACTTCGATCTGGCCGCCCAGCAGGTTCGCCAGCTCGCGGGAGATCGACAGGCCCAGGCCCGTGCCGCCATAACGTCGGTTGGTGGTGCCATCGGCCTGGCGGAACGCCTCGAAGATCGCCGCCTGCTGCTCCGGCGCGATGCCGATGCCGGTGTCGCGCACCGCGAAGGCCAGCATGCCGCCATCGCGCGGCTCGACGCGCAGAGTGACCGAGCCCTTCTCGGTGAACTTGAAGGCGTTGGCCAACAGGTTCTTGAGGATCTGCTCCAGGCGCTGGCGGTCGGTGAACAGGGTGGGCGGCAGGTCGTCGGCCAGTTCGACGCTGAAGCTCAGGGCCTTCTCCATGGCCTGTGGCAGGAACAGGCTCTTCATGCCATCGACCAGCCGCGCGAGGATGGTCAGTTCCGGGTGCACCTCGAGCTTGCCGGCTTCCACCTTGGAAATGTCGAGAATGTCGTTGATCAGGGTCAGCAGGTCGTTGCCAGCCGAATAGATGGAGCGGGCGAACTGCACCTGCTCCTCGCTCAGGTTGCCGGCCGGGTTGTCCGCCAGCAGCTTGGCCAGGATCAGCGAACTGTTCAGAGGCGTGCGCAGCTCGTGGGACATGTTGGCGAGGAACTCGGACTTGTAGCGGCTGGCACGCTGCAGCTCGTCGGCGCGCTGTTCGAGCATCAGCTGGGCCTCGTTCAGGCGCTGGTTCTTCTCGTCCATCTGGTCGCGCTGACGAGCCAGCGCTTCGGTCTGCTCGGCCAGCTGTTCGTTGGTCTGCTCCAGCTCGGCCTGCTGCTCTTCCATGTGCGTCTGCGACTCGCGCAGGGCATTGGATTGCTCCTCCAGCTCCTCGTTGGCGGCACGCAGTTCTTCCTGCTGCACCTGCAGCTCCTCGTTGAGCTGCTGGGTTTCGGCCAGCACCTTCTGCAGCCGCTGGCGGTAACGCGCCGCTTCGATGGCCGAGCCGATGCTCGGGGCGATGCGTCGCAGCAGCTCGCTGTCCTGCTCGCGCAGCGGTCGCAGGAAGCCCAGTTCGATCACGCCATTGAGCAGGCCGCTGTCCTCCACCGGCACGATCAGCACCGCGCGCGGTGTGGTGTCGCCCAGCGCCGAGGTCACCTTGAGATAGCCGGCCGGCAGGTCTTCGAGCGCCATCATCCGCCGCTCCAAGGCGGCCTGCCCTACCAGCCCCGTACCGACCTCGAGACTACGCGCGCTCTGCAGATGTTCCGGGTCGTAGGCGTATTCGGCAACGCGCTGCAGCTTGCCGTCCTGCACCACGTACAGCGCGCCGACGGCGGCGTCGATGTAGCGCGAGAGGAAGTTCAGCACGCCCTGGCCCAGGGCCGGCAGCGCCAGTTCGCCGATGATCGACTCGCTCAGCTGGGTCTGGCCGGTGCGGTACCAGGCCTGCTTTTCCAGCGCCTCGGCATGCGCCTGCTGCTTGCGCAGCGATTCGGAGTAGGTCGCCGACAGCGTGGTCAGGTCACGGCGACCGAGAAAGACCAGCAGGCCGCTGAAGATCAGGCTGAACAGCAGGAAGCCACCGATCAGCGCCGTGGTGACGATTTCCGAGGTGTCGGTACGCTCGGCACGCAGCTGGCGCTCGGTGGCGATGAATTCGTTGAGCAGCGTGCGCCGCTGGTTGGTCAGGTCGAGGCCGCGGCGGGTGCGCACGTACTCGACGATCGACTCGCCGGCGCTACGCCGCGCGATCCCTTCTTCGGCAAAGGTGAGCCAGAGATGATGCGCCGCCTCGACCTTCTGGATGCGCGACAGCTGCAGCGGGTTGTTGCCGGCGTAGCGCTTGAGCGCGTCCAGCTCCTCCTCGATCTGCTCAAGGCCCTGGCGGTACGGATCGAGGAACGGCTTTTCGCCGGCGATCAGGTACCCACGCAGGCCGGTTTCCAGATCGGCGACCAGGCGCAGCGCTTCATGGGCGTGGGCCACCCCCTTGACCGACTGATCGACCCAGTGGCTGACGCTCAGCAGGTAATAGACGATGGCACTGAAGAAGAAGGCGCTGAGGAAGCCGAAGCCCAGGGGCACGGCCACGTTGCGATTGAGGATGCGCCTGAAATTGTTCTGATCGATGAAGGACTCGCTCATCTGGTTTCCTTTCCGTGTACCGGGGCAGGTCTGACGCAGCGCGGGGGCATCACCTGCGGGCGATGGCGCTCGGTTTCCGGCGTTTTCTTGAGTGTTTCGCGCCTAATAGGTTCCGTAGCGCAGGAGGCGCGACTCTACACGGCCAGCGGAGGGAGTTCAAAAGCGGGCCCGGCCGAGCCGGGCTCTGAGCGATCAGCGGCGGGCGATGATCCAGACGGCGTGAATGATGCCCGGAATGTAACCCAGCAGCGTGAGCAGGATGTTCAGCCAGAAGGCACCGGCAAAACCGACCTGGAGAAAGACGCCAAGCGGTGGCAGCAGAATCGCGAAGATGATGCGGATAAGGTCCATCAGGGTCTCCGTCAGTCAGGAATTGGCCATTACGAGGCTCACTGAATCGACCTGATCGACGCCAACGGGTTCCTTCGTCAGCGGGGCAGACCCGCCGCCCTCAGGGCAGCGGGAACGAGTCCGAAGGCGACCGGATAAGCCGCCGAGGGCATCTGATGGATGCACAGAGGGGGAAGACGCAGCCACCACGGTGGCATCGTTGCGTCATGCCGCTTCGCCTTTTGAGCCAAGGGGCGGCGCCAGCTATCGCTTAGCCTGCTAACCATCTCAGACCAAAGGAGTAGCCGCCATTGGCCATTGGTCGATAGCCGAGCGATCCACTGGGGCAAGCGGCGAACTCGGCCGGGCCCGGGCGGGTCGTCTAAGCAGCTGCGGGCCACCGAAAGCGCCCGTTCATTGCAATGACCAGAGGACTTCCCATGCCAGAACCAACCGCGGTGATCTGTGGCGCGACTGCCGGTGTCGGCCGCGCCAGTGCCGAGGCCTTCGCCAGAGCCGGCTACCGCGTCGCGTTGATCGCGCGCGGCGAGCAGGGCCTGAGCGACACCCAGGCGCAGCTCGAAGCGCTGGGAGCCCGTGTGCTGGCGATCGCCGCCGATGTCGCCGACGCCCCAGCCTTGGAAGCGGCCGCCACGCGCGTCGAGGCCGAGCTGGGGCCGATCGACGTCTGGGTAAACGCGGCGATGGCCACGGTGTTCGGCCCGTTCTCGGCACTGACCCCCGAAGAAATCCGCCGCGTCACCGAGGTGACCTACCTGGGCAGCGTGCACGGCACCCTGACCGCCCTGCGCCACATGCGCCCACGCAACCGCGGCACCATCGTGCAGGTCGGCTCGGCGCTGAGCTATCGCGCGATTCCGCTGCAGTCGGCCTACTGCGGGGCCAAGTTCGCCATCCGCGGCTTCATCGACTCGCTGCGCTGCGAACTGATTCACGACCGCAGCGGCATTCGCTTGAGCATGGTGCAACTGCCGGCGCACAACACGCCGCAGTTCGACTGGGCACGCAACAAGGTCGGCTGGCGTGCACAGCCGGTGCCGCCGATTCATACACCCGAGGTCGCCGCCCGTGCCGTTCTGCGTGCGGCCCGGGAAGCGCCAAGGGAATTGTGGGTCGGCACCGCCAGCCTGAAAGCGATCATCGGCACGCTGTTCATGCCCGGGCTGCTCGACCGCATGCTGGCCCGCCAGGCCTGGGACGGCCAGCTGATCCCCGAGCGTGAGCCCGAGGGCCGCCCCGACAACCTGTTCGAGCCCGTAGAGGGGCTGCACGCCACCGAGGGTCGCTTCGGCGACCAGGCGAAACCGCGGGCGATCGCCTTGAGCGCGGCAAGCGTCGGCAAGCTGGCGCTGGGCGCCGGCGCGCTGCTGGCGCTGGGTGCGGGTTGGGCGCTGGGGCGTCGCGGCCGCTGAGCCGGCTCAGCCCTGTGGCGGTCGTGGTGCACGTTTACGGCGGATGTTGATCCAGGAAAGCACGGCCAGCGCCAGCATGGCGCCGGTCATGTTGTAGTTGCCGATTGCCGCATAGCCGAGCGCGGCCAGCGAACAGGCGCCGAAGCCGATCCAGCGCACGGCAGCCATCATCCGCTCCACCGCCCGGCTGCGTGGCGCCGCCATCAGTGCGCACCACGCTGCATGCGCGCCAGCTCCTGCGCGTCATGGCTGCAGAACAGCGTGACCTCGTCGCGGTGCTCCAGCGACAGCGTCCACAGCCGGTGCTGATTGGCCAGCCGAGCGGTGCGATCGACCTCCATCATGCGCTGGTAGAAGCGCAGCCCCGGCGTGCAATGGCGCTCGTTGCGGCCGACCTCCTCGCGGAAGAAATAGGCGTCGCCGGCATGCAGTAACCAGCCGCTGTCGGTCTGCACGGCGACCCCGGCGTGACCATGGGTATGCCCCGTCAGCGGGATCAGCTGGATTTCCGGCGGCAGCCCGCGCAACTCGCGAACGGCCTGGAAGCCGAACCAGAGATCGCCGCCCGGCTCGTAGAACTGCCAGTGGCGCACCTCGTCCCACTGCCGGTGACGGTAGCGGCTGTGGCCGATGAAGCTGCGTGTCGCCCGGGCGGCATCCATCTCGCGCTGCAGCACGTGCACCTGGGCCTGCGGAAAATCCGACAGCCCCCCGGCGTGGTCGAAATCCAGGTGGGTGAGCACGATATGGCGCACGTCCTCGGCGGCGAAACCGAGCCGGTGCAGCTGTTCCAGCGCGGTGTAGCGCGGCTCCAGGCGGATGTTGTTGAGCGCCCGGAAGAACGGACTGAGCCGCTCGCCGGGCCGCCGCACGTCTTCGGTGCCGAAACCGGTATCCACCAGCACCAGCCCGTGCTGATCGGTTTCCAGCAGCAGGCAATGGCAGACCAGCTGCGCCGTCAGGCCCTTGCTGAAACCATCGAACAAGGCCCCGCCGAGCGGACACATGCAGCCACAGTTCAGGTGATGGATGCGCATGAAGACTCCTCGATCGGCATGCAGGCCGCGAAGGCCGGCCCTTACTGGTTCTGAGGCCGCGGCCGCGACTGGAGTTCAGCCCGGTCGGCGGATACGCGGCGTCCTGCCTCGCCGCGCCACGACGGCGGTGGTCTAAGCTGCCAGCAAGGGCACGACACTGTGCCGTGCCGCTGCCAGAGGACATCCGCCATGCCTCGCCATCCCGCCCGCTGGCTGCTGGCCCTGCTGCTCGCGCTCGCGGTCCAGAGCGCGAGTGCCGCCGATCCGGTGACGCTGCTGCGGGTCGATGGCGCCATCGGCCCGGCCAGCGCCGATTACATTCTGCGCGGCCTGCAACACGCCCGCGACGAGGGCGCACAGCTGGTGGTGCTGGAACTGGACACCCCCGGCGGGCTGGACACCTCCATGCGCGCCATCATCAAGGCGATCCTCGCCAGCCCCATTCCGGTGGCCACCTATGTCACCCCCAGCGGCGCCCGCGCCGCCAGCGCCGGCACCTACATGCTCTATGCCAGCCATGTCGCCGCGATGGCGCCGGGCACCAATCTCGGCGCGGCGACGCCGGTGCAGATCGGCGGCATGCCCGGTGCACCGCCGGAGCAGCCGAAGGGCGAGCGTGAAGACGACGCCAAGGCGTCCGGCGACGCCCTCGCCCGCAAGCAGGTGAACGATGCGGCGGCCTATATCCGCGGGCTGGCCCAGCTGCGCGAACGCAACGCCGAGTGGGCCGAGCAGGCGGTGCGCGAGGCGGTCAGCCTGTCGGCCAGCGAAGCCCTGAACCTCAAGGTGATCGATTACCTGGCGCGCGACGTGGCCGACCTACTGCGTCAGCTCGACGGCAAGACGCTGGCCACCATCGAGGGCGAGGTCAGGCTGCAGACGGCCGATGCGCGCCTGATCGAACACGCGCCGGACTGGAGGGTGCGCCTGCTGGCGGTGATCACCAACCCCAGCGTGGCGCTGATTCTGATGATGATCGGCATCTACGGGCTGATCCTCGAATTCTCCAATCCCGGCATGGGCGCCGGCGGCGTGCTGGGCGGCATTTGCCTGATCCTGGCGCTGTATGCGCTGCAGCTGCTGCCGGTGAACTACGCCGGGGTGGCGCTGATCCTGCTCGGCATCGCCTTCATGGTGGCCGAGGCCTTCCTGCCCAGTTTCGGTGTGCTCGGCATCGGCGGGGTCGCCGCGTTCGTCGCCGGCGCGGTGATTCTGATCGACACCGAGGTACCCGGCTTCGGCATTCCACTGTCGCTGATCGTGCCACTGGGCTTCGCCAGCGCGCTGCTGGTGTTCGCCATCGTCGCCATGGCACTGAAGGCGCGCCGCCAGCGGCTGGTCGGCGGTGATGCCGAGCTGATCGGCAGCCTGGCGCCGGTCACCGGCATCTCCGCGCAGGACCCGCACAGCGGCTGGGTGCATCTGCAGGGCGAGAACTGGCAGGTACGCAGCGCCACCCCGTTGCAGGTCGGCCAGCAGGTACGGGTGGTCGCCCGGGAGGGTCTGCAATTGAACGTCGCGGCACAGCCATCAAGCAATCGAGAGGAGCTGAACCATGGGTTATGAAATGAGTTTTCTGGTGCTGCTGGTGCTGGTCGTGGGGCTGCTCGCCTCGGCGTTCCGCATCCTGCGTGAGTACGAGCGCGGCGTGGTGTTCATGCTCGGGCGCTTCTGGAAGGTCAAGGGACCCGGCCTGATCATGATCATCCCCGGGCTGCAGCAGATGGTGCGGGTCGACCTGCGCACCCTGGTGCTGGACGTGCCGACTCAGGATGTGATCTCCCGTGACAACGTCTCGGTGAAGGTCAACGCAGTGGTGTACTACCGCGTGCTGGACGCGCAGAAGGCGATCATCCAGGTCGAGGACTATCACTCGGCCACCAGCCAGCTGGCGCAGACCACACTGCGCGCAGTGCTCGGCAAGCACGAACTGGACGACATGCTGGCCGAGCGCGAGCAGCTCAACAATGACATCCAGCAAGTGCTCGATGCACAGACCGACGCCTGGGGGATCAAGGTGTCCAATGTCGAGATCAAGCACGTCGACCTCGACGAATCCATGGTCCGCGCCATCGCTCGCCAGGCCGAAGCGGAACGCGAGCGGCGCGCCAAGGTCATTCATGCAGAGGGCGAGCTGCAGGCTTCCGAGAAGCTGATGCAGGCCGCCGAAATGCTCGGCCGGCAATCGGGCGCCATGCAGCTGCGCTACATGCAGACGTTGAGCAACATCGCCGGTGACAAGAGCTCGACCATCGTTTTTCCGTTGCCCATCGAACTGCTGCAGGGCATCAAGAACCTCGACAGGAAATCCTGAGTGCATCCATCCGCCACGCTCCACCTGCCATGGCAGCCGCTGCGTCTGCTGCTGATCGCCCTGCTCGCCCTAACCCTGGGCGCCTGCGCGGCACTGTCACCGCGCGACCCGCTCAACGTTCAGGTCGCCGGCATCCAGCCGCTGCAGGGCGAGGGCCTGGAGGCTCGCTTCCTGGTCAAGCTGCGCCTGCAGAACCCCAACGAGGGCGCCATCGACTACAGCGGCGTCGCCCTCGACCTGGAAGTCAACGGCCGGCGGCTGGCCAGTGGCGTCAGCGACCAGCGTGGCACGGTGCCGCGCTTCGGCGAGAGCGTGCTCGAAGTACCGGTGACCATCTCGGCCTTTTCCGCGGCACGCCAGGCACTGGGCCTGGCCGAGAACATTGGCATCGATGCGGTGCCCTACGTGCTGCGCGGCAAGCTCGCCGGCGGCCTGTTCGGCACCCAGCGCTTCGTCGAGAAGGGCACCATCGATCTGTCCCCGGCACTGACGTCCCCCTATCGCCGCCCTTGAGTCATACGACCACTTCATCGAAAACGCCACGATTCTCCGCCAACGAAGCGTTCACTGGCGGCACCGTGCAAACCCAAGCGGCCAGCCAATTCCTCACTCTAGCGCACGGATAACGGCGCACCGGCTTTTATCGCTCCGACCTTAGGCGACTTTGACAAGCCGCATGCCATCGCCATAATGCCTGCAGTCATATGACAACTGACGTCATTAGACTAGCCATGAAAAGGCACAGACCACCGCCCGCACGGTGGCCACACCGGGGCGGCCCATCAAGCAAGGGAGCACAACAATAATGACCCCACGCACCCCCTCGTCCGTCGCGCTGTTCGCTGGCGGCTGCATGACCCTCGCATCGCTCGGCTTCAGCACCGGCGTGCAAGCGGAAGGCTTCATCGACGATTCGACGCTGTCACTGAACCTGCGCAACTTCTACATCAACCGCAACTTCGTGAACCGCAACGCCCCGCTGAGCAAGGCGGAAGAGTGGACGCAGAGTTTCATCCTCAACTTCCAGTCCGGCTACACCCCCGGTCCGATAGGGTTCGGCGTGGATGCCCTGGGCCTGCTGTCGGTCAAGCTCGACGGCGGTGGCGGTACCTACGGCACCGGCCTGCTGCCGGTGCATGGCGCACCCGGCGATCGGCATCCGCCGGATGACTTCGGCCGCCTGGCGGTCGCGGCGAAGGCCAAGCTGTCCGAAACCGAAGTGCGTGTCGGCGAGTGGATGGTGGTACTGCCGATCCTGCGCTCGGACGACGGCCGATCGCTGCCGCAGACCTTCCAGGGCGGAATGATCACCTCCAAGGAGATCAAGGGCCTGACGCTCTACGGCGGGCAGATGCGGCAGAACAGCCCGCGCGACGACGGCAGCATGGACGACATGTTCTACGCCGGCGTCAGCTCCGACCGCTTCAACTTCGCCGGCGGCGAATACGAGCTTGGCGCCAAGACCAAGGTGGGCGCCTGGCATGCCCGTCTGGAAGACATCTACCAGCAGAACTATTTCCAGCTGCTGCACACCCAGCCGCTCGGCGAGGGCGTGGCGCTGACCGCCAACCTCGGTTACTTCACCGGCAAGGAAGAAGGCAGCGCGCTGGCCGGTGACCTGGACAACAAGACCTACTCCGGCCTGTTCGGTCTGCAGGTGGGCGGCAATACCTTCTACGTCGGCTTGCAGAAAGTCAGCGGCGACAATGGCTGGATGCGCGTCAACGGCACCAGCGGCGGCACCCTGGCCAACGACTCGTTTAACTCCAGCTACGACAATGCCAACGAGCGCTCCTGGCAGCTGCGCCATGACTACAACTTCGCCGGCATGGGCATTCCTGGCCTGACCATCATGAACCGCTACATCAGCGGCGACCGCATCGAGGCTGGTGGCGTGGATGACGGCAAGGAGTGGGGCCGCGAGTCGGAACTGGCCTACACGGTACAGAGCGGGCCGTTCAAGAGCCTCAACATCAAGTGGCGCAATTCCAGCATCCGTCGTGACTTCAGCACCAACGAGTTCGACGAGAACCGGCTGATCTTCAACTACCCGTTGTCCGTGCTGTAAGCGGTAGCGCTGTACGCAACCCTCCTCGCTCCGGTTGCGATCACTTTCTTTGGCCCGCCTAGGCGGGCCTTTTTTTGGGTTCATCGCGCTTTCCCGGGGAAGGCGGCCTTGATTTTCAGGAAGAAGTACTCCGAGTCCCGGAATCCATAGGCCATGCGCTTGATTACCTTGATGCGGTTGTTAACACCCTCAAGGACGCTGGTA